>ERZ773263.242-NODE-242-length-41102-cov-6.330865_pt1 | contig 41102 bp, 67 predicted proteins | sample MGYA00511076_ERZ773263 | MGnify/ENA primary metagenome ERZ773263 (study PRJEB29015, sample SAMEA2738155) | human oral metagenome | biome: human oral; feature: human-associated habitat; material: saliva | place: China | collected 2195 ... | reverse complement strand
ATCAAAAATGTAATGATAAAACCAATCGCATCTGGTGTGAACTGGTGATTCGCTTGTAAAGGTTCTGTCTGAGCAGCTTTCATAAAAAGGAATTGGTAGGCTCTGCGCCATTCTTCCTTACTTAAACCTAGTTCTTTTAATTTTTTGCTATTGTTTTTAACAATGTCTAGATCCGTCTTGCCATCCAAATACATGGCATTCTGTTCAATCAAGGCGTCATAAAAGTTGGTCGACAATTCATTTTGAATACTTTGAGTGTTTTCTAATAGATAGGTATAGGCTTGTTCAATTTTTTCGAAATTCATGATTTCCTCCGCACCCTATCATACCAAAAATTAGTCTTTTTCGCTATTTTCTGATGGGTCCTTGGCCTCGTTTGGCGTCTCTTCAGAAGGCGTTTCGGTCCCTGCCTTCTCCTTATCTTTCTGTTTCTTCTTCTTTTCTTTTTGACTCTTCTTGCTTTCTTTTTCTTCCCTTACAGGAAGCACAAACTCATAGCTTTCGCCATTCATCTCAGCTTGGGCATGAAGAAAACCGTTGTCCTTCTTTAGCTGAACAACTCCAGACTTTAAATGAATCTCTGATGCCTTCTCGTCACTTTTTCCTTTTTCAAGAGCCAGTTGTACCAAAGCGTAGGCTCGAAGACGATCTTGACTCGTCTTTAAGATCCGTTTTTCCGCGACCTGACGGTGCAGGTAAAACTGAAGCAAGAGACTGAAAATCACTGCCATCAAGAGGGCGTAGAGCAAGACACCAGCCTTAACTTTTTTCATTTTGTATCGCTGGTACCACATGGTAGACATACTCCCTTTCTAGACCTTCTTCAAAATTCAAACGCAGATGAAGCAACTCTCCCTCCTGCCAAATCTGACTAGAGTGAACACCTGAAATCATAGGCTGATAGCCCCTGCCCTTATCATCTGTTTTTCGGATATCATCTCCTTTAGATTGGCCAATGGCAATTGGTTTTTGATCCTGAACCAAGTAGATATGATTGTCCGCGACTTTTTCAAAATGACTCCGGTCCAATTCCACCTGCAATTGTTGCTGAAAAAGTATCCATTCTTCCTGCTTTTGATGCGCCTGGTAGTCCAATTCAGCATGCAGGAGCTTGGTCAAGCCTTGAAAGACCAACACTCCCCCACTAAGCACCAAGAGGGCGACCAAGGCTTCGAGCAGGGTAAAGGCCTTGACCTTTCCTTTATTCCACATGCAGCACCACCTTTCCTTGATGATAGACCGTAAGTTGATCGGCATCTTTTTCGACTTGAACTTGAATACCATTGGCCTCCAGATGATTTTGCCCTGTCTGAAGCGCCATTTGAGTGACCGACAAGACTTCTACCTCTTTGAAATCCGCTAGTCGCTCCTTGCGCGAACGCCGGATCTCCCCTAATAATAAGGTCGTAATCATGGCAAATAAACCCAAGGCTACTAAGGATTCTATGAGAATACTAGCGAGAACGGATGCTTTTTTTAATTTTCCCATTTCCAAGCGACAGTTGATAGGTCACCACTCCTCTCTGTGTCTGAAAGTGAACATTGGCCAGGGATGAATTGCCACCTGCTCGGTCTAAACGAATAGTTTTAGGATCTTGCAAAATGACAGAATCAGGAATCTCCACCGTCTGGTAAGGCGTTTGAATCTTCCTTGCAGTCACTTCAACATCCAATTCCGTTTGCCTTGCCAGCGCTATTTTCTGGCTTTCTTGATAGAGGTGTTCAAACTCTGCAAAAAATACTTTTTCTTCCACCTGCTGAAAGCTCGTCTTGATCGATCCCGATAAGCCCAGATAGATAAAACTGACGATCATCAAGGTCAGAAGGGTCTCCACCAAGGTGAAGGCCTTAATCTGCAACCGCACGAGTTTCTCCACTATTTTTCGCATAATAGGCACGATAAGATTCTGCTTGTTTGTTGGTAATATTTCCATCAGCAATTAGCTTTGATAGAGTGGCTTGGTCATTGGTATGATTGAGCTCATACAATTCAGCCTGGCTTTCGACCACCTTGACAACGGCTGTATTACCTGTCTCTTTCACAGAGTCTTTTTGCTTGGTCAAATTCGGCACAAAGAGCAATAAGAGTACACTGATGATCAATAAGACCACCAACATTTCAAACAAAGAAAGTAAATTTGTTAATTTTCGTTTAAATAGACAATCTGGAAAATTGCCGTTATAAACACAATAAAAAAACCCTCCCATTTTGGGAGGGTTGTGTCTTATTATAGAGTCTCAGGCCACGGATCTTCCGTGACATATACCACGCTGGAAAAGCGAATATCCCCGATGTCTCTGTCCGTTGGTACTGGGTCATCAAATTGCAAGCAAAATTGATTTCCATCGCCCGGCCCGCCTAGATACCAAGTGCCCAAACGTTGACCTTTGTCATTCGTAATCATACCGATTTTTGACCCAAGTGGACGAAATCCTACTGGTATTCCTTGAACATTTAAGATTACAACATTTCGCTCACGGTCAGAGCCTTGGGGGACGTATCCAGGACTATTTCTTCGTCTAATTCCAAACCAGCCCCACGATAGACCGCCAAAATTAATTTCTACGGTTGAGTTAATACGTCTAAATTCCATGTATGACGCACCGAGAGCAGAATTTATATTTCTTGCTCGCACTTTACCAGTGTCACCAGCCAAAATAACCCAGTTATCACGACCAACACCAGCACGTTTCTTTATCCATTTAAACGCCCCGTTTTTAGCGGTTGTGTCAATATAGGTTGTACCGATATCAGCGTCAAGAGCGTATGGAAAGCCTTGGCCTTTTAGCTCGTTACTAGAGCCACCAGAACCAGAACCGACTGAGCGCTTCAATTCTTCCAGATCGTTTTTGCTTGCAAGCTGGCTTGTGTCAATCGTTGGGAGTTTTGATTGCGTAACAAACGGATCACCGCCATTTTGTAGCTTGGTATCAATGAGAGCGTCCAGACCGAGGTCTACGTGCTTCTCCTTGATATTCGTGGTCATCTGCGCTTGTAACGTGGCATACGTTGGAAACAACTCATAAGCTTTGGAAGTTTGCAACGCTCCGCCTTGATTAGCTTGAAGCGTCCCAATATCACGACCAATGGATTCTATAGCTTTCTTTAATTTATCCATTCAGCACCTCCTTAGAGGGTATTTTTAGCCGTTGTATAGATTTGTACGAAGTCAGTATTTTCCAAGTCGGTGAATTTCTGACCAAGCTCTGTCATTTTAGACACTATTGCGCTGTCTGAGCTTCCGCCCGCTTGGATCTTTTCTGCGATTTCTTTGAGTGTATCCAATTCTTCCGGAACGCCTTCGCCAAGAATAGCGGTTTTCACGCCTTGAATCGCTGTGTCTAGTTGTTGTTGTGTGATCCCGCCTTGACCGACTTCGCTCTTTTCTGCTTTGTTAGCGAGTTGTGTTTTGATATCCTTGACATCAGCACCGACTGCTTGCGCGAATTGTGTTAATTTTTCTGTGTTTAAACTCATTTTTTATCCTCTTATTAAATTTTAGCCAAATTATAGAGAGTCGTCAGATCCGGTAATTCTTCCGTGATCCCGCTCTCTTTGTGCGCTTCGATAAACTTCCCGATCTCTGCCTTGACGTCGTTTTTAACAAGCTCAAGTACTTGCTCACTTGTGTACTCGTCCGCTGACTGGATCACATCGACCCGGACATTTTGGTCACTTGGGAAGACATACCCACCAGCCACCACCTCGACGAGATAGCTATCGACGGGAAGGACTTTGGGAATCTTAAACAATACCTTTGAGCCTTGGACGGTCGTACTAAATGACGCTTTGCCCTTCTTGCTCGTAAAGTGAACTGTAGCTTCCTGCCCGTCGAGATCAATCGGCGCCCATCTCTCGTCATATAATGCAAAACCAAAAAGGGAGGCCGAGTCGCCTTGTTTGACAACTCGACCGCCCTCGAACTGCTTTAAGTTGGTACAGTTTGAGCGATTCATTCAATCACCCCTTTACTCGTAATAGTTGACTAAATCATCTTTGTCCCAGCATGACAGCCAAACTGGACCGAATTGACCGAACTCAAAGAGGCGCCAGTAGTAACCTCCGTAATATCCACCCTTGCCAGTGTCTGAGATATTAACTTCATCGAGTTCAAAGCTGAAAAACATACCAGATTTGAAGTCTTGATCTGCGCCGTCTGGCAAGTTATTTCCGTCTTTATCGACCCAATTTACCATAGACACGGGAATACCGTTCTCTGTCCAATCGAAGCCAACGGGAGCGAGATAGTCACATTTGATCTGCCACATACCGTTGACATACTTAACCTCGTTCGCTTGGTAAAAGGCTTTGTCTTTTGGCTGTACGGCTGTGTTTGCTTGGTTGTTGGTTTGAGGCGCTGTGTCAGCATATCGCCAAACCTCAATATAAGCTGGTTTATTCCAGCCGTAGTAGTCGTTCCAAGGATAGGTATTAATCGCTTGTCCGACTGCCCCTTGAGTCGAGTAGTCGCAAGAGATAAAGTATGTATCGTCGATCATCGCTCCGACGTGACCACCAGCACCCCCAGAAGTGGACATATCAGCGCCCCAGCTCATCAAGACGATATCGGCCGGTTGAGCGTCCCACGGTTGGTTACGACTGATACGATAGAAGCCGTTGTTTGCGAGTTGCTGGCCAAGCGTGACAGTTGACGGTAAGCCGATGATTTTGATTCCGGCTTCCTTTAAAACTTGCGACATGATACCCGAACAGTCACCGGTACCATCTGAACCGTTACGGCTTCCGAACATTGAATAGGTAATCAGCCCACGACGACTAGTAAAACCGGTTACAATTGATTGTTGTACACTCATGTTCGACCTCTCTATTTCTTCCATTCTTCGTTAGCGCGTTTAACTGCTGCCTCGATAAAGGTATTGAGTTCTTGATTTGTCAAGTGGATATTTTGAGATTCAAGACCCTCGATCAAGCTAGTTTTGGCGTGTTCGAGTTTGTCTTTTCCGTGGATATCCAATTTGTCCGCGACTTGCTCTGTAGCGTTGACTGCGTTCTTCGCCAAGATCTCAACGATCTCGATTGCTTTCTTACCACCACGCATGAGCAAGTATTTTTTGATCGCTTGAACCACGATACCTGTTAATACCACTAAAATGCTCATTGCTGATGATGTGATAATGCTTGTGATTTGATTCATGCTATTTGTCCTCTTTCTTCTTTATCAATTTTTTAGGCTCTTTCAAGCCGTCCTTGAGTTGAAATTTTTCATGATCGATATTTTGCTTAATAAAGTGATCGAGGCCGGGAATTTCTACCCCCAGCGCCGAAAGACTGGCCAAAATACTTGAGCCGTATGCTGCCATCATCGCAACGATAAAGGTATCAATCACGGGTCCAAGATTCATATATAGCGCGAACGGATAGCCCATCGCGACAATTAAAATCATAGCTGTGTGACTGACTAGCCCTTTTCTCCATTTTCGGCTCGAAAACTCATGATAAGCCCACGCTCTGGATACCCCTAAAACGATATCCAAAGCAACAACAACCATCAAGACAAACACGATCATGTGTTCATCAATCCCGTGATCGTAGAAATCACGGACTATTTCAATAATCCCAAAAATTCCGTCTGGTTTTTGATCCATTAATCACCCTCCCTCCTGTCAAGCTACTCGCTTACTGGACGGGTTGAGTTTCAAGCTCTCCCACTGGTTTTGGCTCTTCTTGTTTTGGCTCTGTCCATTTCCAGATACCAATCTTGCCGTTTTGATTTAATGATTCCAACTGCTCAAGTGTTTCGCCTTGATAAGTAAATGGTTGGTTCACTTGGATCATAACGCGCTTACCTTCGCTGAACTTCTCGATATGGTTTGGATCTTCGATTGCGAAAATCGCTTGTGCTGGATAGGTTTCGCCAACTTTTCCAAGATTCACCAATTCAAGCCCACGCTTAAAGACTGTCGGATCAAGCGGGTTATCGATATCAGTTACGCGAGCGAGTACGCTCCATTCTGCCACGTCTTTCACTTTTTGAATTTCTTCGTCTTTCTTCGCGAGTTTCGCTTCATAGTCTTGGGCTTGAGTGTGCAAATCTTCTTGCAATTTCTTCACACCCTCTGCTGGGTTTAGCTCGGTCGTTACTTGGCCAAGTACGGCTTGGATCAGCGCGTCATCTGATTCATTGGTACGGTCCCCGATCAATACGCGTTCAAACGCTGTATAAGGATTGTTTGAACGGATTGATACGAAAGTGCGGTTTTCTTCTTGCAAATATTTGTTAATGATTTTAAATTCCATAATTATTTATCCTCTTGTCCTTCTAGTTTTCGAGCTGTTTCGTCAAACAACTCTTTAAGTGCTTGGTCACTGTCTAAAACGTCATTAAACTTGGTTAATAGCTCGTTTACGCGTTTTTTTTCCTCGTTTGCTTCCTCGTATAAGACCGTATATTTTGTAGCCTCAACGATAGCATTTGCGAGATTTTGCGAGATCTCATTTATAATTTTATTTACTGTGTCCATGTTAACTCCACCCCCATTTGTTAGTGTCATTCCAACCGGGAGTCCCTTCGTTATTTTGTGCGCGGAACTTATATAACTGAGCAATATTATCCCCGATTTGCCAAAGGATCTGGCGTAAACTTGCGTTTCCTCCGCCAGCTTTTTCAAACAGAAAGTCTCCGGCGTAAATCCGCGAATTTCTCTTGTTTGTTATAGCAAACAACGACGTGTCCGAATAAGTCGTTTTCATAAGCCACCCATTGCGGTTTTGAAAAGGAGAATCACACAAAACAATTTCATCTCCCACAACGTCGACCGAGTCTGCGTAGCCTTCGGCATTTGATCCACTCCAGATTCGAATACCAGTGAAGCCACCAGAATTTCCATCTTCAGACCGGCCGTCTCCGTATCGGTTCGATCCCAGAATCGTCATTCCGACCGGTTGTGAGCGACCTTGTACCCAACCTTTGCTAAATTTCAAAAATTGAGTTGGAAAATTAGCTCCCGAACCTATTCTTTTTACGACTGACTCGTCAGATGTTGACTCTAACGCGCTATTGTCAAGGTCAAATTTTAACTTTCCATTCTTTGAGGCTAAAACACCACCGCGAATAATATTAGCTGTAAGCCCATCTGATACAATGTTCTTTGCCGATACGTTGATAAGTCTTGCTATGTTTGCGTCAATCTCTCCAATATGGGCCGTTCCGATCTGACCATTTCCAATCATCGCCTTTTTTATAACCCCGTCTTTGACGTAGGTTTTCTCACCAATCGCGATGAGTGCTTCATTCAGCTTGATTGATCCGTCTTTGTTGAGATTGAGCTGGCCCAATATATCGCCCGCACTATTGATATTCTTGATCGAATACGTTCCCGCAAGCTGTGTGACTTGAGTCCGTACTGCTTCAATCGGCTCCGCGCTGTCGTCCGGGCTCGGCTGCCATAAGCGATCTGCTGAACCTTCGTAAAAGTCCAGCTCTGTCATAAATAGACCAGACCAGCCGTTAGTATTCCCCTGATAATTAAATAACAGATAACCTTCATCAAATGTTCCTGTGTTAAAGCTAAATGACTTCTTGACGGCTCTGCCTGAGTTAAATGCAGGAGAACCAGTCTTGTCAAAGATTATTTGCATTTCGTCGAAGTCATTCGTCGATCCTTTTCTACGTTTACAGAATGCAATTTTAAAGTGTGCTGTGTTAGCATCAAAAGCTATCAAATTAAGCATATAATTTGTATTTTGTTTGATGATAAATCGCGGACTGTGGACAAATGCCCCTGGTCTTAGAGAAAACATTCGCTTCTGACCGTTTAGGTAAAAATGGTGAGCTGTGAAGGTCAACCGTCCATTAGCTTCAGTCCAATATTTCAAGCCGTCATCAGCGCGGGAATTTCGGAGCATATTCGGTCCACCACTAGTCGAATATTTCCCGACCTCTGTCTGGAATATCTCGCTCGACATGACAAGCCGTGAGAGCTTGTCTGGTGCGTCTGTTTCAGATGTACCAAGGATACGCTCAAAAACCTTGTTAGATTCGGTTAGTTTGTTAAATTCGACGGTTTGAGTTGCGATCTGTTTAGACAGACCAATTAAATCTCGACCCATGCTGTTTTGCACACGATCAATGTTTTCAAATTCGCCTTTGGTTGCAAACTGTTGGGACACTTTGGACACAATCTTACTATAGATCGTGTCACCGTCAACGCTCTTGACACCCTCGGTTACCTTATTCTGCAAGTCTGGGCTACTTAAAATCTGTTGTTTGATCTGGTCCGATAGCTTGCTTGTGTCAGGGAGTGTACCAGCTTTTTCAAGTGCTTCTTGAGCTTTTTCGTTCGCTTCTGTGATGGCTTGGGCTATGTTAAGTTGGGTTTCTTCTAGCTGTCTATTGACTTCTTTCTTCACGTTATCGACATCTTCTGTATCAATGCGCTTTTCCCACATAGAGCCGTTCCAGACATACATACGGTCATAGAGACCGTTCTTTTCAAACCAGATGTCACCGATCTTGTGTTCTTTGTCGTCTGGGTGGTTATACCAGACTTTATTCCCTTGAGCGTTTAGAAGATAGTCTGGCAAGGTATTTACCAGCCGTTGTTGGTTGCTGGCCAGGTCGTCGATCTTACCGGATAGGTTGCTAGTCATGGAAGATTTGAAGCCGTCACCGATAACACCAATCTCTACGCTGTCATTCTGATCTAAAAGTACATCATAAACAATAGTTGTCAGTTTCGCATCTTCGCTGGTAAGCCCGATCTCTGGATAGTAGATTGGCACGATGTCGCATAGTTCTGCCTCTTCCAAGATCTGAGTAAGTTTATAATTAAGTGTCTTTGATAAGTCTACATACTCGATCTTTGTATTGATCTTTGGAAGCCCTAGACGGTTATTGATTGCGTAATCTTTGGCTAGCTTACGCAATTTGTCAATCGTTGGCACTTCCTTATCTTTAAAGTTAGACGAGAAGTCAACGATCAAAACCCGTCGCTCATTGTATAAGCCAATATAAGGACCGTCTACGTATTTCTCTGGCAGTTCAACCGTTACCTGTTGAGTGCTGACCGCACCATCACCAGTCCCTTGAGTTTCCGGTGTATACGTAGCGTAAGGATAGACGCTGGTATAAGCACTCTCAATATCTTGGTCATCTTCTGCGCGCAAGATATTTCGACCGTATTCTAAAACAATAGGGCTTTTGCGTCCTAATTGTTTATGGAGTCTGATAGTGGTATTGTCAAATTCATACTCACCGCCCCAAACATCAAGTATTGATCCAGAAACCCCACCAAGAGCATCACGCGCTGTTTTAAAGTTAGCAATATCCCAGCTAGTTTTGGACGATAACTCAATATCAGACCATACATCAAAACGAATACCGCCCAGACAGTTAGAAGCCCAGATAGATAGGGCTGCCGGAGCAGTTCCGGATACAACGGTATTATTTCTAATAGCCATTGTTTCGGTTAAGTGGCTGATATGTTTAGCATAGATTTTTAAAATTCCTGTGCTGTCTTTGACGATACGAGAAATAAAGAAAGTCTGATTTTTGGTTCGTAAACCAGCATCAGACTTGATCCGCATATCGTTTTTAAACGTACCAGCAAGCGGGCCACTAGCCGGGTACTCGATATAAAGAGTATAATTCCCGTTTCGTTCCCGTGTGACTTGTGCCTTTGTTGCGTCAATCTCTCCCAAACCGTAGGTTTCAAACGCTGTCTCGTTTGCGTTGTATAGTATAGGCCTCATAGCTTAACCCCCCAGTTTGGAATCATGGACACTGTGAAATTGCCGTCCCAACTAATCAAATTCCGTCCAGCGTCTAAATAAGGCATCTGGAATTGCGGGCTTCTCACCACTTTGTCCCAGGCTTGCAAGTTGTCAGAGTATACTTGGTTTGCTTGCATATCAAGAGTGATCCTATTCTGTACTGCCTTTAACTTAGTCTTACGGCCATTAATAGTAAGAGTACAATCACCAGACCCGACAAGCGTGATGATTGGTTTTGCATTGATATTTCCGATGCCGTTTACTGTAGTACCATTAGATAAGGTTTGAGTAGAACGGCCCTGCTTGTAGAATTTGACTGGATAGGTCAAGAAGTTCAGTTTGACCTTGCCAAACTGGCGCATAAGCCCAGCAATCTCGAACGTCTCAATAAATGCTGAACGGTAGATAAAATCTGGGTCCCAGGATAGAGTCAAGTCTTTGTAGCCGTCCACATTGAGCCAGTTACTAATTTCACTGCCTGCGTCCGTGAGATTACGTGTTGAAAGGACGGTACAAGGCAGTTCTAGTGTCACTGATTTAAGACGATTCTTAGAGATCAATAGATCACCATCGCGACCGGGAACCGCTACTGTTTCAACATCATTACCGGTTGAGTTAATAACATAGTCATTAGTCACTCGCAAGCCGTGAGTAGTGCTTGATACACCGTTAAATGTAAAACTTCCCATTATGCCATTCTACCTCCTTCCAAGTTTGTGTAATAAGCCAGTTCGCGCAATAGTCGGCGCATATTCTCCGGACTAAAGAAGTTATCGTTAGCCGTACCGCTGGCATTTAGCGTGTAGTTGTTTGTGACATTTGAGTTTGAGATTCCACCGCCCGAATAACCAAAGCGTGAAGCTAAGGTATCAGTTAGACCGCTGACAAGATCACCGCGTCCTGGCAAATTAAAGCCAAAGCCGTCTGTGTATTTCTTGCCAGACTCTATGGTTTTATTTGCCAAGTCAGTCATGGAATCATTGACATAGTAGCCGTATTTCTCAATACCTACTGCCATACCTTCCGGGATAGCACGACCGACTTGATCTCTAAAAACTTTCGATGGCGAATTGATCCGCAAGGTGCTTCGAGCAGCAGCTACTGCGCTACTTGCTATGCTGGCTGCTGCTGCTGCAACCGATCCAGCCATAGCATAGATACCGCTCATCATACCCTCGCCGATTGACATACCGGCACTATATCCACCGTTGTATCCGCCAGACATTCCACTGTGAGCCGATGACTTCAAGGCATTTGACGCACCATGTACTGCGCCATTTTGGCTAGCAATACCACTAGTCACACCAGTCCCAAATTGTGATCCGAAACGTTGTCCGTCTGAGCCTAGCGAGTTAACTGATGCATTAATCATCTGCTTCATGGCATTAGATGCACCAGTTGCGATACCTTGTGACGATGTGATACCAGAGCCAATACCAGATCCAAACTGTGAGCCGTACTGTTGCCCATTCATCGACATCGTGAGGAACTGAGCAGCAATAGCAAGGTTCATGAACGATGCGGCACCAACCGCGACCTGTTGACCGATAGCAATACCGGCTGCGATACCACCACCAAATTCAGACCCTTTATTTTGTCCGGCCGTGGCCATACCGTCCATTGTAGCAGTAGCGTTTGATTTGAGGGTGCTTGCTGCACCTTGTACGACATCGGACCGGCTCAATACACCATCACCGACACCAGCACCAAGTTCAGCTCCTTTGACTTGACCCTCGCCGAATAAATTAGCTAAAACGCCTAGAGAGGCATTTTTAAGACCATCAACCGCCCCCTGGACCGTTCCCTGGTTTTCTGTGATACCTTGGGCATATCCACCGCTGACTTGCGAACCGCTATACTTGGCTTCTGTTGGCAAGTTGTTAAACGCTTGCTTAGATGCCTCCGTGACTTCGGATGTTGCCTGTTGGACATCGCCTTTTCCAGATCTAATACCCTCTGCGGTCTTTTGAGGAATTTCGCGACCTTTCACTTCAAAACCTGCATCAGCGAGGGCGCTTCTAAACTCATCACCGATAGCGGTTACCATGCTCTCAATTTCGGGTGGTAACTCTTGACCCGTTGCCCGAATACCACGGAGGAAGCCTTCCTTGGCTTTATCTCCTGCCTCGGTCCATTTACCGTTGAGTCGTCCTAACTGCTCATCTGATGCATCAACAAGGGCCTGCGTTTGGTTGGCCATTTTAGGACCAGCCTGGCGCATTTGCTCGATAAGACCTTGGTCTAGTCCACGTTTAGCGAGTGTTTCAAGGTTTTGCGACCACTTATCAACCGCGTCGATGTTCTTCTGCAAGTTAGCGGTCATTTGATCTGCAGATAAGGCTGTTTGTTGCTCGATAGCCTGGAATGCGTTCTGAACTTCACCTTTGAGATTAGCAAACTCTTGTTGCATCATCTCTACAGCCTTTTTCTGTTCCTCGTTCATGGTCTTCAATGAGTAGATCACGCGACCATTCGCATCTTCTGTAGACTTGGCCTTGGCTTCGTTGTTCTTAACGATTGTATTCGTTAATTCGTTGTCAGAATCCTCGGTTTTCTTGATGTCGTCCTGGAGTTTCTTGACTTCTTCGTTGTATTTCTTCTTAGCTTCTGTCTTGATACTATCTCGGAGTTTCCCACCAGTAAAACCAAGCTCTTCTACCTTTTCAGTCTTGTCAAGAGCGTTCTGGTACTCTTTCTCGAGTTCCTTCATCTTGTCCTTGATTTCAAGGCGCTTCTTAGCGTTCTCTACCATCTTCTCGTTGGCAGCCTCAATCTCAGCCGATGCCTTGGCAATCTCAATCTGCTTCCGGATCGCGTCCGTGGTCATATTGATTGTGCCGGTTGCTTTATCGTACTGGATATTAAGGCCCTCAATACGTGAGTTGAGGGTTTCGGCAGCCGAAGCGAGTTCTTTTTTCTGAGCTGCAGTCTTATTCTCAACTGCGTTCAGTTCGTCGATCTTTCTGACTAGTCGCTCATTATCCTCGGCTGTAGCTTGGATTTCATTTCTTCGATCCTTATAGGCTTCATTGCCTTTTCTTACACTTTCGTGCATATCATCGAGGGAACGTTGAAACTCTTCATTTTTAGCCTTGGCTTTTTTAGTCGCTTCACTTTCCTGTGTCAGCCATGACACAAGACCTGCGATAGCTCCAATAACCAGGAATACCCCCCCAGATGAAAGAGAAGCTAAAGCCCCGGCCAGTCCAGTAGTAGCTCCTGTTGCTACAAGCGAGGTACTGGTTAGAGATACCAGGGAAGTGATAAGCGTACCGATTAGGCTACCGATTCCCTTTATAATCGCAAGGCCTAGCATTGCACCTTTAAAGAGCAAGACCGCACCTACAACTCCGGTAAACACGGCGATAAGCGGGTCTAATACAGGCTTGAGGAAACCCAATACACTTACTAGCGATTTAACAACTGGAGTAGCGCCACGAATCACGTTGATAATAATATTAAAGGTATTATTAATGACATCTTTGATACTGTTCAAATGCTCGGCAATACTCTTACCAGTGACAGCCTTACTCATCTTGTCAAACTCAGTAATGACATTTGCGATACCTTTCGCAATCGCACTAACAATGTTAGTAAACGATGTTCTGATACCCTCGGAGTTCTTCTTTGCCATTTCAGCAAATCCGTTCACTCCTTTGTTTAACTCAATCAGACGCTTACTAAAATCACTAAAAGTTATCTTGCCATCTTGCAAAGCCTTGTAGAGGTCATTCTGAGCTGATGCCCCAGCATAACCGAATGATTCTGCTGTTTTTTGTAAGGCATAAGACATGGTTTCTTGCAGGGTTTTCCATGATTGCAAGTCAACCTTGCCGGATGATAACATCTGGGTATACTGCGTTAAACCGCGAGATGCTTCTTCCGTGGAAGCACCAGAGGCGAGGAACGCATTATTTAAGGCGATTGTTAACTTAGTAGACTGCTTGAGGTTGCCAGTCATTGAGGTCAACTTCTGCGTAGTTGCTACAACCGTGTCAAGTGTTGTGGGTAGCCCCTCAATACCCTCGGACAGCAATTTAGTAGATGCTGCCACATCTTTAGAAGAGTGTCCAAAAGCTTTCATGACTTTCGGGAACCGTTGCAAGGTATCGAACCGGTCAATAGCTTTGTCCATTGACTGGCTTATAAGGTCCATAGCAGAGCTTACAGCTTTAAATGCTACTGCGCCGACTGAAAAGTTCTTGATTGCGTCCTTGATTTTGTCAAATTTTGACGCGCTCTTTTCTGCTTGGTCGCCCGTGGTCTTGATGATGTCTTTTAGTTTGACAAAACCGCCCCCACTTTGAGATGCGACTTGTCCAGCTCTATGGACTAGATCAGCGCTTACTTTAAAACCATTCCCGCCGGTTTTACTGATTGTACCAGCTTCCCTTACTTTCTCGGCTGCCTGCTTGAAAGCATCACCGCCAGACTTTGAGAGCGCACCGGCTTCTTTGATTTTAAAACTTGCTGACTTAAAGCCCTCTCCGCCTATTTTAGCTTCGTTGCCGGATGTTTTTACTTTTTCTGCAGCTTGTTTAAAGCCATCACCCGACCGTTGAGCTAGATCTGAGCTTTCTTTTACTTTCTCCCCGGCTTGTTTAAAACCAGAACCAGAGCGCCCAGCTAAATCAGAGCTTTCTTTGATCTTCTCACCAGCACGACGAAAGCCATTGCTTGAGGTTTCGGATAGCTTCGCACCCTCGGCCATACGGTCGCCGGCACGTTTAAAGCCTTGACCGGCTCTTAGAGCCTTGTCACCAGTAGCCTGGATACCATCTCCAGCGCTTTTGACACCTTGGCCCGATCTTCGGGCTTCTGATTCCAAACGCTTCAAGGCGCTTGATAACTCCGAGAGCTTCTTGCCGTTAACCTGGACGTCAATTACAATTTTTCCATCTGCCATTATTCATCTCCCTCCTTTCCATCTAATCTGTATTTGTTTTGTAACCGGCGCATTTTTGATTTATACTCGCTACTATCATGCTTCGAGGGCTTCCAAGACCGTATCTCTACTAATTGCGATACAGCCGTCCCCTCTGGCATACCGTTTAGTAGCGCGATAAATTCGGGCCATGTAAGCCGGCCTTGTGCTTCAAAGAGGTTAATCTTGTACGCTTGCACGAAGCTCGCGTATATCTCTTGCGCGTCTACTTCAAAATCAATCAAACGAACGTCTTCGTCTTCGTCCTTGGCTACCGGCATAGGATTTCCGTGCAGATCATAAACCACGCGCTTCTTTTTGGTTCTCAAAAAATGCTCGTCGATATATTCCCACACAGCCACGATATCCTCTGGGTCGTCCAAGGCTTCGTCCGTCATCATTAAAACCGCTGTACGCATCTTCTCAAGATTGTTCATGACTTCATTGTCAAACATCTCAAATACATCCAGCACCAGATCAAAGGAGCAGTCCACATCGTAGTGGTGCCCGTTTAATTCAAAGGAGTCCTGTATTGGCTCATTTAATTTCATGAGCTATCCCCCTTTTATTTTTTGCTGGTTTTCTTTGTTTTCTTCGCTTTTGCTTTTTTGACGAACGACTCAGCTACCGCTCCCGATGCTTTAGCTCGCTCTTGGCCTAGACGGTCAAGCTCGGCACCCAGCATGGTATCTACCTCATCAAATGCAGAATCCAAAGCGTCAATGTCTGGATAGCGTTCGTACAGCTTAGCAAAGGTACCGTCCCCGAATAACACATCATACTTGATCTCTGTCATTTTCTTTTGCATTTCAAAGGCTTCGTCAATAACTTGCTTGTTAATAACTCCCTCTTTGAGATCGTCAAACTCTCCATTATTAGACCGTTCAATCAGCTCTAACTGGTATTTGTTAAAGCGTTCTGTGATCTCTTCCTGGAGTGATGCGAGCCGTGAAATGTTTTCTAGTGATGTATCAAACTGGAGCTCGATTTCTCCGATATTGATAGGGATGTAATTGCGTTTTAATTCGATTGAAATAGGCATGTTCTTCCTCCTTTAAATGCACAAAAAAGAGCGTCCCAAAATGGAACGCTTCACTTTCTAACTATTAGCCCACGACTGCCGTAGTTTTCGGAATTGAGTTGTAAGAGATCTTACAAGAGAATTCCTCATAGTTTGCAGCAGCTCCAGAGCCTGCCTTGACTGCTGACACGGTAGCAATTCCGACGTGTTGGTTCTTACCGTCCGAATCTACCACTTTGTGCCATACAAGGCGGTCATTACCCAGCTTGTATTTCAAGCCAGCGATAAGAGCCATTGCTTCATCTTCCTTGTCATAGGTACCTTTAAATGTGTATGATCCTTTTACAGACGTTACAGTAGTTTCTTCTGTTCCGTCGCCGTCATAGTAGGCAACAGATGTAGTAGCTTCATCTGTATCATCTTCAACTTCTTCGATCCATTTAGCAAGCTCTTTATAAGCTGCCTTTTCTGGTTCGGTTTTTGGATCAGTTACTGGTGCGATAAAATGCCCACGTAGGGCGTTTTTTTGACGTGCCATATATTACACTCCTTTGTTATTTAGAATTGTTAGGTTTGCAGTGATATCCTGCAGATAAATATAAAAACCCTGCTCGTCCCGTTCGTTTAGAGATGGCTGGGTTGTAGTTAAGTTATTAAAAATATATGAGTTGTTTTGACTTGGTAAGTCTAGATCAAACTCGGATAGTGCTTTGTTGATTTCCCAAAGACACTCACTCGCTGTTGATTGATCTTTGACCTTTACTGCGATTTCGAAGATTAGAGTAACGTCCCTAGAGCCGTCCATATATACACGCTCAATCTTACCGCCTGGTAACGGATAAAGGACTAAAGAGTCAAGCTCACTTAGAAAGTCTAGCTCACAAGCAAGCGGTAGACCGAGGGTGTTGATAAAATCGCGTAAAACAACATTAAAGTCATTGTTATTTTTCATTTATTAAACCCCATTGCTTTCAATCCAACTTCTGCCCACTTGTTACCGTGGTTAGCTGATGCCTTTAAGTCCCAGCGCTTCCCGGTTCCAGGGGTTGTATACTTGCTAAAGCTAAAACTACGGTACTTGTTATAAGCACCACCGTAGAATTGAGCCCGTGCGTATGGTGTGTTATAGACAATCCGGGATCCGTTGCCTTCAACATGACCGCTAGTGCGTAGCGGGTCATTCAATAACGGAACATACGGTTCCATATCTGATAAGATTTGGTCAGCAATCTCTAACCTTGCTTTACGTTCTGACGCTTGCGATACTTTCTTGGTAGCTCCGCTCAAATCAATCGTGACATTGATACCCATCACATCACCTCGATTTCGTAGCAAAAGACTTTGCGGTTGAATGGTTCGTAAACAGGAACGATCTTGTTTACGATGTATTCATCGTCGCCATCTTTTACAATCGAATTGCGAAATGACGAATCAAGCTCAACGTTGCAATAGCGAGGGTATACGAAGATAACACCAGGCGCTCTAAATGACGGGTTCTTCTGTCCGGACGGGTTGTTGACTGACCCAGGGCCGTCAAAGTTACGGTCAAAGCGTACCGGGCTTAAAATAATAGGGTAGGAGAATTCATCTTTCCCCCACCCGTCTTTTTTACCTGTCGGCTTCGCTATCGTTACCGAATCAACCAATGTCCGTTTGTCAATAACGACCATAATCCACCCCGCTATACAGAAATCCAGCCGATTTAAGAGCGTTAAAAGCATCAAGTGATAGATTATACCCCGACGCTGTTTCGGACGCTCTAGAGCCATTATTTGAGCCGTAGGACACCGATGTACGTCCTAGTGTGGTACTTGATATTGTCTGCTTATCCTCGGCCGTTAAAATGCCCGTACTGTCCAAATACTGGATCTGGTAAGCCGTGGCAATTTTAACTGCTTTCTTACGGAATTTATGATCCTTGTCAAATTCGTGGAAGTCATAATAATGCCGGATAAAGAGATTAATAGCAAGCTCGGCCCGTTTCAGCAATTCTTCAAATTCACAAGTACTATCAAAACCTAACTCATGGTATTCGTCGATTGTTAAGTATGCCATGATACCTCCTATTCAGAGGTCACCTCTTGAGCTACGGTTTCGCTGTCTGCGACAAGCTCCAACCATTCCTCACCAAACGCGAGGTTTGTTTTTTTGTTGATTTCTTCTGCTGCTGCAGTCGTCAACTCGTAGACCGTGCCCTCGTCAAAGTTTTGATCTGTTGATTCGATTAAAAAGTTACAAGTAGCTTTGTATTTCGCCATTCGTTACTCCTTGATCTCGTAACCGCTAGTCAAAAAAGCAGATACTAGATTGGGATCAGTGATGGTAAAGGTTACATCGTCCTTTACCAAAACTGTCGCAGCCTGTTCAGTTACTGCTTCTGCTTTAGTTGTTTTTGTTTCTTCTGCCATTTGTTACTCCTTACGCTGTTTTGTGAACGTAGATCGCTTTCTTCTTGCTGTCAAGGACAAAGGCATCGTAACGGATACGACCTTCTACAAGGTAGCCGTTGATTCCTGGTGGGTTATCGTGGATCTTGTAGTCTTCTAGTTTAACAGGAGAAGTAGTTGCGATAGGGTGCGCAATAACAAATGCTACGTTTTCTGGCAGGCGTGAAGTTGGAGTCAAGATAACAGGCAAACCGTCGATAGCTCCAACTTGACCCTTGAACGATACTTCTTGACCGAGGTCAGAGTTCTTAACGAACGATGGATCAAGTTTGATGAGTTTATAAAACTCAGGAGATACGTGGAGTTTGCGTCCTTCTTCCGGCACAAGCGCGTCAGTCAATTTCACTTGACCGTCAAGGACTGCTTCATACGCGTTGTTTTTAGTAACCGCGCCGGTTTTAACGTGATCTGTATCAGCACCAGCAACGACTTTGGCAAAGCGGTACTTATCAACTTCTGGGATAACAACTTCTACCAATTGACGGGCAAGAGCCTTACCTGCTTCCAAAGTTCCCAACGTGTCTTGTACTGAGCGTTTGTCGATCGTGAACGTGAATGAACGGTCTTTGGTAAGTGTCAATGTTTGCACATTGTTTTCCAATTCAGCAGCCGTACCGTAACGGGTGTTACCAGTAAGGGCGTAGTCGTTCATTGCTGTTGTTGGGATTGAGTACACTTTAACGGTATCTACACCAGTGAAATCGAAATCCTGGTTGATGATCCCAGCAGAAAGGGCTTCTTTAGCAAAGCGCTCATCTACTTTAACGTCAAATTTAGATGCGTAATTAATAGTCATATAGGCTTATCCTACTTTCTTTAGTTATTAAATGCTGTCAAAGCCAGCAAATAGAGCTTTTTCTTCCGCGCTGAGGTTATCATCACCACCAGCGGACGGATTGCCACCAACTGCGAACTTTGGCTGTGGTTCCTGTGGTTCTTCCTTTTGAATAAAAAGGTAAGGGCTTGATTCCTTTAGACCGCTGATAGTTTCTTCTAGTTTTGGTTTGCCATCTTCAGCAAGCTCAATCTTGTCAAGATCAATAAACTTCATAAGGTCCTCGGAGTTATGCGCTCCCACGTCTTTCAAAGCCAATGCAACCGCGTTGGTTTTCTTGACTTGTGCAAGGTTCGCTTCACTATCCGTCTTGTAGCTTTCAAATTGAGCCTGTAAATCTTCCAGTTGTTTCTTGGCTTCTTCACTAGCTCCCTCTTTAGCTTGTAAGTCTTTGATAGCTTGGTCACGTTGTTCAAGTTGTGTCTTCAAGCTGTCGTTTTCTGCCTGTACTTCTGACTTGGCTTCCTTGATTGCTGACCCGTACGCTGCCATAATGCGCTCAATTGTGTCCTTGTCTTCAATACCTGCATCAACTAACATCTCACGTTTTAAACTCATGTTTAAAACTCCTTTCTGTTTTACGTCCAGTAGACGATTTTGACGGTTTACGTCCGTCAACGAAAGCGCCCAGCGGGTAACGATCCCGCAAGAGGTAAGAAAAAAGGAGGAAATCACCTCTTATCCAGATAATGGGCGCAAAATAAAAACCGCATGATCTGCGGTTCTTTTTTATAATTTGATACCTTCGAGCATTGCGCGTTCGTTCAAAACGCACAAATAGTTATACATTGCAGTCTTCTGCGCTTTTAGTAAGTCGATAGGGCAGTTTGGTTTAAACTCAAGTGTCCCTTCTTCGTATTTACTAATCATGTTTACTAATTTACCGAAGCGTTCATGCAATTCGTAGTATTCAATTTTGAAACGTTCCTTCCAATCTTCCATCTTTTAACATCCTTTCATTTGCCATTTTAAAACCAAATTTAAATCCATCAAACGCTGCACGATCAATGTTGCGATGATAATCTAAAAGAGTTTTTTTGTTTTTAAATACGACTCTTTCTAACGAGCGCCTGAATTCGTCATTCATTCTCAGTTTCCTCCTTTGGTTTGAAATACCTTTCCCTCGCATAGTCACGATGTAAGAAAGGTTTGTCCGCAATGAAATCCCGCAAGGTTGCTTGTTGGTCTCTGATTTTAGATTTAAACTTACTGATAAGCTCTTGGTCGCCCAGCTTCTCGGCAACGTGCAACTTCTCCTTGGACTTGCGAATAGCTCGCTCGTATGCCCTTTGTTTAGACTGAGCATTAGCGTTTCTTATAGCTTCTTCCTGCGTTATATTCTTAACGTCTGGACCAAGCTCTGGCAACTCATTAATGCCAGGGACAAATGGAGTAAGCATGTGTCCGCAGTTAATACCCAAACAACCGCCAGGGGTTCCATAGCCATGATCTGCGAGCGATAGAATACTAATACCGTGTTCTTCCCTCGCAGGGCCATAGGTTACTATATGGTGCTGTAGTGGAGCGCAAGCCTCGCGGGCCGTCGCTTTCTTCGAGTAGTAAAAGGTATCAATACCCAGCTCGTCCGCTGGCATGGTTCGCATCTCCCGATAGCTACGCATGACGGTAGTTTTAATAACAGTTCTCGCGTAGTTGTCCACTTTCCAATAATGCCCACCGCGGTCAATAAAACCCTTGAAGCCTATCTCTTGCCACTTCATGACTGCCTGAGATACAGCCTTGTCATGTGTGACTAGTCCGACCACTTGACGGGCCACCACTTCCTGGACCATTTGACGATAGACATCTGTCACAATCCCTGGAAGCGTGGTATTAATCAAGTTACTAATATCACCGTGCGACTGTTCAAAATATCCAGCGAGCAACTCCTGCGCGTGCTTAGAATTGCCAAAATCACCGCCTCCGAGGTCGTCTATGAGTTGTTCTTTGGTAGTCTGATAGATTTTAAAACCCTCGTCTTCAATGACCTCACGGAGCTGTTCACGGCCTATTTTAGAGTAGCGTGCGATTGTGTCCAGGTTCTGCTCATTTAGCATGTGCATCTGGCTCATACGCTCTAACTGCCAGATATACGGGTTATCAGCCAAAGACTCAGCCCCACGCTCTAACAACCTATCAATAACCTCATCGAATAGGTCACGCGCCATTTGATGATAGATATCACCGACCTGTGAAGCGCGTAACTCTAATTGCTCCTCGTTAAATAATACCGGGTACTTGTTACGCGCCATCTACTCACTCTCCATAAATATCAACTTCGCTGGTGCTACGCTCTAGCTCCATGCTCTCAGCGGTTTCTTTTTTGATATCATCAAGCATTTGTTTAGCTTCATCATCTGACAAGCCCAGCGCTTTTGAAATAGCGTACTGCTTGCTGACAAGGCCACTTAACAAGGCTTTAGCGTAGTAGTCCAGCTCGTTATTCTTGTCAACAAATACACCATCGTCAAGGTTAACCGTGATATCGTCCATCTCTGGGATAGGTCCGCTATACAATCCGTACAACTTACCAATCTCACAAATGGAGATCACAAGCTCTTTGATAGACTGATCTACAAGGCTCACGATGCTGTTTCTTAGCTGGTATGTGTCAGAGTTTTCAGATACAACCTCGGTCGCAGTCTTCATACTCTTACCATCGAATGTAAACATACCAGGCGATACTCCAACCTGCATCTCAAACAACGCAAGGCCCTCGTTGATTGCCTTGATATAGTCGTCCGAACGGATAGGAGTAGTGAGGTCTGTGATATTGATTGGTGTATCTTTGCCACCGTCAATCTGTTCGTATACGTTTTGCTCTGGATCAAATTCGCGCGTGACAAGATCAGTTTCTCCGTGATGGTCAAAGCCGATCCGGATGGTTTGGTCCGGCACTAATACGCGCCGTTGACCCATTCGCACTTCCCACTTAAACTCATCATACGTTGTATTGATAAAGTCAATGGTACTTTTAGCATTGTCAAAGATAGACAAACCCAAAGGGCTGTTAATATCTTTGTTGTTCATTCCAGGGGGTTTCAAATAAGCAAATAACGGACGTGTAAGCCCGTCAAGCGTTACTTCTTCCTCCAAGTCCTCATAGATCTCGGATAGCGGTACACGGTCACCAACGCGCTCCTTTTCGCTCGAACGGTACAGCTCATTAGTGATTGTGTATTTCTTATCCTTGGTCCACTCATGCAACTCGACCAAAGTATAGTAGATCGTTTCTTTGCCTACTGTCTTTTGGCTCTTGTTGATAATCGCTGCAGAAGATACGTCCTGCGTGTTGGACTGCAAAGGATAAAATACAGGGGCCTGTACAAACGAAATCTTGATCTTATCGTCGTCTACGTATGGACGCATAGCAAGACCACCCAAAGCCAAACAGCTCTCAAGGTATCGCTCAAAGTTTTTGTTAAAGCGGTCGTTCAGCAAGACTGATTGAATGAACTCGTTTGTCGTTCCATTCGCCACGCTTATCTCTGCCTGCTCATTAAATACCAAGCTGGCAATCTTCTTACAAGCTGTGCGTGCAATAGGCAAGTGATTTCGTGTCCGTTGTTTATCCACTCGATTAGAATTGCGATACCGGATAGGGTCCCACTTACTCTGATAGTATTTCAAGTTCTTCTGAATACGATCGTATTCATCCTTGTTAATTGCAATTTTAGGATGTTCTGTGATATTGCCTAATGATTGGCTTGTCATTACATATTTACCCCTCTTAAATATATTTCTTAGTGATTGTAAGATACTCATTTCAAACCTTTCTTAGGCTTTTAATCTTAATAGTTGTGCATTATCTACGATCATATACTGGAACGCGTCGCAAGTGTGATCGTCCTCTTTGATAACTTTCGGGTCGTCGTCCTTGACCGTCTTCTCGTCCCACTGATAACGCTTGTGTTCCTCAATAAAATACTTGAGGTTGTTCTCGGTTGGGAAATAATAAAAACGACCATTCGCAAGGAGCGATTGGACGTATTCGGTCATTATTATCTTTTTCTTTTTGGCCACCGGGTGCCAGCGAATGCCAAAATCTTCTAAATATTGGTTTCTCAACGCTCCCTCCGCACTATCTATTGTCATTTCGATTACTGGTACATTCGGATATTTTTGCGTTTGTTTAATCACAAAGTCATGGAGCTCCTTAGACAATACGCTCGGAGCTTTCTTCTTGACCTTGCCCGCCGGACTGTAGTAGTAGTTATCCACAAGATAGAGATTAGACCTGTTAGTAACAACCGCGTGCAAGCAGGTAGTGGCCGATTGTTGGTGTCCGGTATCTGCTGCGAATAACTGACCTATGACACGCTCACCATCTGGAATCTTATCCACGCGCTTAAACAAATCCATGTTATACACGTTTGTACCAAGGCCCACCGGTTCTCCCAGATATAAATACCTGTAGTAGTCGTAGTCGTTTGCTTTGATACGCTCTATCTCGTCCAGCATTTGCTCAGTCACAAAGCCCAGCTCATCATCTAGATAGCTGGACTCATGTATTAAATACTTGTCCGCTGTTCGTAACGAATCAACCCACTCATTGATCCAGTTGTAAGGGTTACGCGGTGGGTTATACGACCAAAAGAATTGCACAAACGGATAGTCCGGGTGTTTTTGACGCATGAATGTACTGTTTGACTGGTCGAACTCTTCCGAATCAGCAAACTCTGCCGCTTCCTCGTACCATACCGCAATAACCTTTCCGACCTCATTAGATTTCAGCTTCTGGAAATCGTCCTGGCCGTAGAAGTGGAACGTCGAACCCGTCCGTCTATGTATGATCTTATAAGGGCTTTTAGTCCGTTTGAACTGGCTAGCCATACCAAACTTATCAAGCGCCCAGATTATCTTCTTGTAGACACTATCAAAGATTGTGTTACCAACTTTCCGGACAATAATAATCTCTACGCATTGCCCTTGTGTTATTGCTTTAATCATCATAAAGACGAGCAGGAGAACAATGACTGAGGATTTAAAAGAGTTACGGCCACCCTTCAAGATGTTATAAGGCTTTGCTGACCGCCATACTTTATAAAATTTAGGATTGATCTCTTTACTAAGTTTTATCGTTGGTTTAATCGTTCGGGATATCGTCGATGATGAGGATTGACTCATCAGCACCACCTCCCGCCTCGTCTAACGCTTGGGCCTTACGTTTGTTTTCAAGTTCAAGCGACTTGATACGCGCTTTCTGTTCTTTCTTATCGAGCGTATCCTTGGCACCTTCGCTGTTCGCTATCTTAGATATCAGCTCCATATGACGCGAGCTACCCTTCAGTGCTTTCTGCATTGTCACCAAAAGGAGCGCTGACTCGTAGTCGTCCTCAAAACCCATGTCTTTCAATACTCTAGAGAGCTGAGGGTTTGAAACTTTGGATACAAGTAGAGCTTCAAGCGTCTTTTTCATATTCGCTTTTTTTCGTCTTGTTTTTCCCGAAGCGATGCCGCCTTTTCTCCCAAGCTCTCTCGTTTCGCTCACGCTTCGCTCATTAAACGGGATTAAGTTTTCTTCATTTGCCAATCGCCTCACTTCCCTTTCAAATAATGTTCTTAATTCAACTTAACAGCCGTCTGTCCTGTGTGCTCTTCCCAGCGTTGAATTGTAGCGTCCACATACCGTGGGTCTAACTCCATACCAAAATAGTTACGACCCAAATCTTCACAAACAATCATAGTTGAGCCAGAGCCGTTAAAACTATCTAGCACGTTCCAACCTTTCTTACTAGAGTTCCGAACCAGCCGTTCAATCAGTTTCAACGGCTTCATGGTAGGGTGCAAGCCATTTCTTGTCGGTTTATTCTCGTTTATGATAGTGGTTGGTGAGTTGGCCTGCATACGCTCAATGTACTCGACAAGCTCTGCCTTCGTCATTTTATTCAACTCTTCCACGTCCTCAATGATAGTAGTCAAAGAACGGTCATTTACAAAATAATGTGCTGCGCCCTCTTTCCAGCCATACAAGCAAGGCTCATGTTTCCACTGATAATCTTGACGGCCTAAAACCAATGTGTTCTTATTCCAGATTAAACATTGTCGTACTGTCCAACCAATATCAGAGCAGGCACCTCTAAAATTGTAACCCTCTGAATCTGCGTGCCAGATGTAAAATGCCCCCCCTTCACGTAGAACGGTATCTGCAGCAAAGAACGCGTCTCTTAAGAACTTTCTAAACGACTCATTATCCATGCTGTCGTTCATGATCGTGAGAGCCTCCTCGGTTCCACCTTCATAGGCTACATTATATGGTGGGTCAGTAACAATCAAGTCAATCTGTTGTCCGTCTACCAATTTGGCAAGCTGGTCTGGATCAGTGGAATCGCCACACATAAGACGGTGCCGTCCGAGCTGGTAGATATCGCCCAACTTCGCGATTGGTTCCTTGGTTTCTTCAACTTCAAAGTCGTCCTCTTCAACTTCGGACTCTGGCTCGTAGTAGTCAAACCCGAAATCTTCCATGTCGATATTTACGATACTTTCAAGTTCCGAGTTCAAAAGCTCAATGTCAAACCCAGAGTTCATAGTCAATTTATTATGAGCGAGGATGTAAGCGCGTTTCTGTTCATCATCCATGTGAGATAGACGAATCACTTCCACCTCATCAAAGCCTAACTCTTGCAAAGCCTTGTAGCGTCCGTGGCCCTCAATAATAACGTTGTTCTCGTCAATCGCTATCGGGTCGTTATTCCCAAATTCCTTGATTGATTTCTTGATCTGCTCGATCTGTTCGCGAGGGTGTAGCTTCGCATTGTTCTCATATTCAGTTATTTCTGAAATATTGATCTTTTCTATTTTCATTTTTACTCCAAGCACCAAAAAGAGCGCACCTTGACGATGCGCGCTTCTCGGGTTATATGGTTCTACTTTGTCCTCGTTGACAAAATAATTCAAGGGGCCTAGTAAGTAGCACCAAACTTACATCATCGGTCACTTTCATTTTTCTATTTTTTGCGGTGCTTTTTATAGCTGGGACGGGAATCGAACCCGCATTTACAGTTAATAGTCCGCCACTCTACCGTTGAGTTACCCAGCAACCTACTATAAGGAGACAACCAAATGGCGCAGGTCCTTCCTACTTCATTGGATAATACTATAATACCACCTAATACAGCGCTTTTACTCCCTACTTTCTTTCAATTGTCTCCCAGAAATCTATACTCTAGCAATTCCCCTGCTTTATAAGCCTCTGCGAACTCTAATAAAGCCCGATCCAGCAATCTATAGTATTCACTTTCCGAATATCCTAGACTTGGATAAATAGCCTTGTCTTGTCTAAATCGTACCCGACAATATCGTTCAATCAAAATCTGCGATAGGTTGAGATCAGACAGCCGGTTAATAGCTGATGCCATAAGCTCCAATTCTTGCTGGGCGCTTACCCGTCTTATAACCATTTGTTCAATTTGACGACTGGGGGAACTTGGGACGCTCTTCGGTTCCAGGGAGTAAGTAGCTGTTACTTTCGGACTGTATTCTTCACCGGCTATCCTTAAAAGTACGCGGTAGTTCTTTAGGGTATTATCTGCGTTCTCCTTTGTTTTGTTCTTTAGCACTTCACCAAAAAGCATTTAATCCCACCCTTCCATTTCAAAGATTAAATCCAGCGTTTCTAATTTCCGCCTTAAACGGCGTTCTCGCTTGCGTTTCTCATTCCGTCGATAGCTATGATTCTCTTGATAAAATTGCTCAACCACGTCCTCGCTAGACCGTCCTGGGCCTACTTTATCAAGCGACTCTTTCATGCACTCGTAGAGTAGATCAGTCTCGACGAATCCTACAAACTTCGCGATGATTGCAGACGAAGGCATTCTGTTTTGTTTCTTGTATTTTTCATAACGCGCTCCGTCTTGATAAGCATTATGACTTTTCGCTTTTTTGAAAAACTCATAAACAGAATCATACTCAGCTATCGCCTTATCTGCTTCCTGGAATAACTCTTTCTTCAAGTCCATCTTTTTCCCTCCGTCGATAAATCAAAAGTATTTCATCAGCCCAGCTTCTTTTCTCGTAAGAGGAATTTTCAAATATTGTCGTCGAAGTAACGACAACATTCAGCACTTCACACGAAGTTTTATTAATAAAAATCTCCAACTTTTCAGCCGGGGATCTGGGATCTCCTAACCTACTTTCATTTTTAAACCTTATCGCTCTAATCATGTTATCCCCCCACGCCGTTCATATCGGCAATTTCTTGTAATTCTTGGGCCATACGTGAGTTATAATCAGTATTTAATTTATTAATTATCACGTCTTGCATTGTGTTTTTTTCTTTGATTTTCTCTAGCTCGTCCTTTTGCGTTTTGATTGTTTGTTGTAGCTCGCTGTTGCTCGTCTCAAGCACCCGGACTCGAGCGTTCAAATTGACGCATACCACGAATAGGACTAAGAATACAAACGCTACATTTGCGCATACCAGCTTTACATTATTCATCATCGCTTGTCCTTTCTTAAATCGATAGCCGTCAATTTTCTTGCGTTCATTCGTCCTTTATTCACATTAAGAGGCTTACTTGGCTCTTTCCAAAATGAACTACCACGGTAACAGCCTCTGTGATAGTTTGCTATTACACTATCGTTTTCGTAGAAAACAATGCTAGTCCCCTTCTTGATTTTCTTACCGCATATATCGCACCTCATTATTTCTCCTTTTTTGTTTTTAAAAGCTATCACACTAGCCCAGATCAGACCAGAAAGCCAGACAAGTGCGAATAGTATGTAGATAAAATTTTGTAAGTTCATTTCACTACCAAAGTACACCTTTCAATCTATTTAATTCCTCTTTGGAAATTGCTTGGTTGATAGTTATTTCAAAGCTTTTAAAACTAAGTTCGCCAACCGCCAATTTACTTGCGTTAATATTTCCAGAATTAATGTTTCCAGCATCTGGGATATAATCTTCAACGATATTCCCCATCGCTACAAAAGTCTTACCACCATCTGTACTGAATTTCAAACCTATCGGATGGCTGTTATATAATTTACGATATTTCCTAATCAATCGTTTTCTTGCTTTATTTAATGACATTGTCTTGACTCCTTTGTAATTTCATTTCGCTCAAGTTTTAATTCAAGGTGTTTGTCACCTAAAAATACTAGAGTTGTTTCTTCTTCCCACTGACTTCTAGTGTATGGGTATTTGTTTGGTCGTTTCATCTTGCACCTCCTACAAAATTGTTAGCAATATTTTGTAACTCTGTATCAGTTATTTTATGTCTATAATTTAACAACGGATTCATGATGTCATTTACCAATTCAGGTTTCAAAATGATTTCATTTGTTGTCAAAAATCTTTTACCGTCGATTTTTATTTTTATATCATAACCGTTAGCGATATGTTCAAGGTCGTTTTTTGATAAATAGATTTCATATTTACTCATTTTCCACCTCATCGTCATTGTTCGGAAAGATTTCTTCAAGTTTCTCCAAGGAAAATTTTTGTCCGTCTTCTTTGAATTTTATCCATTCTTCGGTCGATATTATCATTCTTCTTCCTTCTCCTTTGGCGGTTTCGGATAACTCATCCAAAATACCGTGTCTTCATCAGTGTCCTCAAAACCAATTCCCTCCCCATAATCAATCCATATATCAGTGTATATACTTTGTGTGCTTGGATTATAGACAAGGACTTCTTCATCAATTTCTGGAGTTTTGCCTTTCCAAATAAATTCAATGCCACCATTAAAATATTCCTTTTCATCTTCAGCAATATTTCTTGTTGTTAGCTTATTCCATTCCATCACTCTAACACCTCGATCTCAATCCCTGGACAATCAAACACCCAGCCAAAACCGGCGTCTTCAAGTTGTTTCTTGGTGTGTTCTGAACGAAATTTTTTATCTAGTTTTATATCCGTTAACGTCCAAGCGTTAAGGTGCTTAATCAAGGTTAAGTAACTATATGAATCTTCAATGAATTTAAACCTTACATAATACCGTTTCTCTTTCTCAACCTCGTAGCCGTCAAGCCAAGCACGGGCCACTAAGTCAAACGGTCTTTCTTGCAAAAACCAGTTACCGACTTTTTCATTCGTAAAATCAAAATCGAATAAATCAGACACATCTTTACAATGTTTTTTTCCTTCCTCAATCCAATCCGCCACAAACTGCGGGACTGTGACTTTTTTCGTATCTATTTCATTCAACTGTTCCAAGTCTCGTAAAAAACATTGACGAGCTATTTCAGCACCATTTGCGTTCCATACGCCCTCAAGGCCTTCATATTTTTTGATTAAATCTTCTTTATTCATTCTTCTACTTCCTCAACTTCAAACATTTGGCTATTAAATACCTCACCAAACCCAGCGTCTTTAAGCTCTTTTCGGGTGTGGTTTTTTCTAAAATACCCACTTTCGTTCTTTTCCCTAAATCTCCATGTGCATGATCCATTGCCATAGTATAGGTATTCAGATTCTGAGTTTATACCTTTTAACTTCACTCTATACCGTTTCTCTTCCTCTACACGGTAACCATTGACCCACGCTTCTGCAAAGATGTCCACATTATTCAGTTCAAGCCAATCATCAACCTCACCTTTTGGCGCTTCGTGGATCGCACCAGCAATATTATACCCGTCTTCTTTCGCTTGTACGATCCAGTCAGCAATAAATCGTGGGATCGTGACTTTTTCAAATTTCTTTAACATACCACCCACAAGGACACCGCCCTGCTCGGTTTCAAACGTTATTGCCACTTTATTATCTTTTGCGCTTTCTTTGATCGAAAGTGTAGGTTCTGTGAACAATGTATCTTTCAAATTATCAAATAATGTGTTATTAATGTGTTCAATCAATTCTCGTTTATTCATTTTCCCACCTTATCAACTTCCATTCCTTCGCAATCGAACACCCAACCTAAACCTAATTTTTCAAGATCAGATTTTGTAAAATTAGATCTAAAACTTGGATCGAAATGTGGACCTAGTTCATCATTAGAAAGGTATTGTTTAGTAGTTTTACACTTAACTGTGTACTTTGGTTCTTTCTCGATTGTGTAGCCATCAAGCCAAGCACGAGCGAAGAGTTCTTGCATTTTCAACTTATCTACACAAAGCCATTCAAGAACCTCGTCTGAAGCATTTGCCAATCCATAATGTAAACCATAGTTCCAACCTTTCAGATAACAAATCCAATCTGCTACAAACTTCGGGACCGTTATTTTCTGTGGTTCTTCACAATGTATTAAAGCACCCTCGACCTTCCCTTGCTCGTAACCTGCTTTATATTTCAAAGTCCCATAGTCGCTACCCAATTCATTCAAAATTTCGTTAAGCCAAACTTTCTGAGTGCCAAGATCTAGCTTCTTAATTCGTGCGATAACGTCTTTTAATTTTAGTTTATCTTTTTCAATGAAATCACTTGCATTTTTTACGAAGCATCTAGGAATTTCTACTTTCTCACCATTCTCTAAAACCAAATATAAATTGTCATCGCCAAGGGTGCTTCGGCTAAACCCGTCATAAGTTCCATATAAAATAAATTTATACCATGGTTCCATCTTCCAAATCCTCCTCTTTTACAAAGCTACCCTCGACCCAGCGACCCTTTCGGTCCTTGATCTCGTTATAAGCTAGCTCGAAGCAATCTGCGAAGTCGTAGCCTAACTTATGCGCGATTGATTTCAAGTGGCTGATAATTCGGCATAAATTAAATTCACTCGTTGTGTTTACTTCATTCTTGCGAGTAAATTGAAATTCACTTGCATTCTCAATCAGTAACTCAAAACAGTCTTCAATACTGTTCCTTTTTGATCTTGATGCCTTAATCAAAATCTCAACCGGATCTAGTTTGATCATCATTGCAAGCCCTACGACAACCACGGCACAATCACCGATGCTGTCCTTTGTGAGTTGTTCTTTTTGCTTGGCATATCCTGCACATAGCTCGCCCAATTCTTCAAATAGCTTGAGCGTCTGTTTAAATACATTTCCCTGCGTGATATCCCGGTCAATAAACCATTGCCTGGTTAGCTCGGTTAGTTCCTCGATTTTATCAATATCCATCTATCATATCCCCCTCGATTTCTTTTAATTTCTTGTCTATGGCTTTAATTTCCTTGTGTAGCCATTCGCGATAGTTGGCGCTGTAGTGATGACCTCGCGTATTGCTAATTGTTTTAAGCTGTAGTTCCTCACTCAGCCGTTTCTCATAGATACGCTTAGACCGTAGTAGATTTTCCTTTTCCATGTCAAATACCTAAACGATGATTTTCTAAACCGTCTCTAAAACGGTACATTTCTTCAAAATATAGCCCGATCAAGATTGCGTCCGCTTCATCGTCCTTAACATCTTTATTAAATTTATCTGCCACGATGTCAATTGCTTGCTGTTTCAAAACCTGCCGGCCTTTGCCTTTAATCGCAAAGTGCTTTCTCCAAGTTCTAACATTGACGAAGTAGACACGGTCCGCAATGAGCCTGGAAATGATAATGCCCGTTGCAATTCCGATTTTAACCATCGTCTGCTGGTTGCCACCTCCGACATTGTTCTGCTCGATCACAATCTCTTTAAAGGGTTTGTTATACTTTAAAATCAACCGCGACTGAATGGCTTTCAGCTTATTCGCCATTTGTAAAGCCCGTTCTAAAAATGTACCTTTAGGGTTAACGACCCCACTTTCTAACAGGTCTGGGCCGTCATAAACAGCCCAGCCTGTCGCACTAGTGGAAGCGTCAAGTGATAACGTCAATTCTTTCATTCGTTACTCCAAGCCACGTTTTAATAAATGACTCAAAAAAGCTTTTATTTCATCTTCTTCATCGTTTACTTCCAGCTCTTTTAAATCTGAGCCATCTTCCTCGGTAATTTCATACTCAGCTTTGATTTTAACCAGGCGACCACCTACTGCCTTAGCTAGATTTTCAATAGATTTGTCAGTTTTCTCATCTCCTTTTTCAAAAATCGAAGCAAAGCGAATGTCATCGGTTGTTTTAGCAGTGAATGTTAATGCTCTGTCATTGTTTTTATAATCAACCAAAAATCGGTTGTTGTTATCATTTGCGATTGCGTAGAATTCTTTTTGTTGTTTCATGTTATTTCTCCTTGTTTTACATTTTTAAAATGGCAAATCATCATCTGAGATATCCATCGGGTTTGCATTCATTGGTTCGTGCCGTCCAAAGTCTGGCTGGCTGTATCCTTGTGAGTGCCCAGCTTCACGGTCTTTCCGACTTTCCAAAAGCTGGAAGGTTTCTGCTACGACTTCAGTGACATAAACACGTTGACCTTGCTGGTTTTCGTAATTACGTGTTTGAATGCGACCGGTAATCCCAATCAAAGCCCCTTTCTTGGCCCAGTTTGCGAGATTTTCTGCTTGCTGTCGCCAGATCACACAATTGATGAAATCTGCTTCACGCTCTCCATTTTGGCTCTTGAAGTTGCGATTGACTGCGAGGCTGAAAGTAGCAACCGCTTGATTGCTTGGCGTATAGCGTAGCTCTGCGTCTCTGGTCATGCGACCAACTAATGATACGTTGTTTAGCATTTCTTCATTCCTTCCACAGTTTCAAATTTGATATCATGAGTGTCTAACCACTCTTTAAATTGTTTCGCTTGCTCAAGATCAAACCAAAACTTGATAGTAGTAACGTATTTACTATTTGCTGGATCTGGTTTGGGTTCATCTTCGATAACTTCACCAGTTTCTGCATCGTAGGCCTTGATACTTGCTTCTGCTTGCTCTTTAGCCATACGCTCAATTTCTGCCTTGCGTTCTTCTTCTGCTCGCTTCTGCGCTTCTTGGCGCTCCTTGAATAGCTTGGCACTCTCGATATCTGCAGTGATACTGTCAAGTACCTCTGCTAGTGTCTGACCGCTTTCATAGGCCCGAATATAAGTAGCTGGCCCGATGTTGTGAGTCGCACACTGGCTACTGATGATTGAAATATCTTGATCTTTCTGGTTCTGCTTCTGCAATTCAGCAAGTACGATACCCTCTAACTCTGTTTCCGTTTTCTTTAATAGTTGGAAGCTGTCTTTTTTAAATTGTCCAGCTTTGGTGTAACCGTCCAGATATTGCTCAAAGATTTCTGGGTTTAGATTACCCTCAAGGGCCTTTTCTTTAAACCAGTTACGCACCGCATCTTTTCGCAAGGTTTTCTGGTTTTCTTCGTACCCGTCAATCTGTTGTTTCAAGGTGTCGATCAAGCCTTTTAATTTGCTGTAAGGCACTTTGTACGCTTTTTCAAATTCTGTGTAAGTTTCATTGATTTTGCCCTTGATTTCTTTTCGACGCTTCTCAAGACTCTCGCTCAACTTGTTCAAGTCGGTCCGTGCTTGCTTGACTTCTTCAATCGTGTTAACTTCAAGGTCAAATGTTCCGTATTTAGCAATAGCTTGTTCAATCCCAGTCTCGAACGCTCCAAAGTCGCTGAATGCGACTTTGGCAGGCTCAAAATTAATCTGGATATTATCAAGCTGGTTAATTGTTTCCGCTTCTTTCATTTTTCTGTGTCTCCTTTTTTAAGTAAAAGGTAAGTCAATATCTTCTGGCAATTCTTCTGCTACAAAAGGCATTTCTTCCGCTGGGTATTCCGTGCTTGCGATTGGTTCAACCTCTTTCTTTGGTTGCTCCTGCTTCATCTGTTCAATCTGCGCTTGTTTACGCTTCATGACTTCCTCACGGCTTTCTTTTAGTGTCACATCAATAGGTTGCGCTTGCTCCATTTCGTCCGCTGTGTACAAACCTCCAACATTTTCACTAAATGCTTCACGCATTGCAGACACAAGAGCTACTTTACGGATCATCAATTCTGGCATTTTGGCCCACATAGATTTTCCTGTGTTGTAAGCCTTAAAGTCTGCGTCTACCTCTATAGGAAAACTGCGATCTTTCCGATGTACCTTGGCCCAGCCTCCTAGCAATTCGTCATGTTTGCTGTGGATTGTGCCTGTGATCTGCTTGATCTCGCCTTCTGGTGTTTCTACCACGATACCCGCTTCAAACCCGTCAAAGTTTGGATTTTGTTCAGCACGCTTCATAAAGGCATCTTTTGACACGACTACTTGCGCTGGGTTCGTTCCGTACTTGATAAAGTAAACCTCTTTAGTAAATGGATTGAGATTGCGTTCTTTACAAGTTGCGATAAAGTAAGCTAGTTCTTCATCGCTGGCTTTGCCAGACGGATCAAGATACTGTTTAACAATCTTTGCATTCAGTAATTGCGGGTTTGTGAGAAAGTCTCCTGTTGTCTTAACTGCCACTTGGTTATTTGTCATTTTCGTTTCTCCTTATACTGTATATAATTCTTCGCCTGTTTCGTCGTCACAAATTCCTAGGCCACCTAACGCTCTATAATTTTGTGCGACTTGATTCCAATAGCTCATATTTTGATAGTATGTTGATTCTGATATTTGTTCGTAACTCATTTTCATTTCTCCTTTAATTTTTTGTAACTGTCCCAGCTCGTAGATTTCAAGCTGTTCAGTAGCTTCTGCTCTGTCTTGATCTGCTTCTTGTACTGCAGAACCCATGCCGTGTACTCATCGTCATTTTCTGCAAAATAGTAACCGCGAGGCAATGACCGGATGGCCACGATAGGCACCGAGTAATTAAGTCGAAGCTCTGCGATGCCACCTCGAACCTTACGGACTGATAAGTTCGTCATTTTGGCAATGTCGCGCGTGGTCAGTACATTCGTCCGTCCTACTCTGATGCAGGCCAGTATTAACTGTAAGCGTTCGTTCATAGTTTTCCCTCCTCTTGATATTTCATTAAGACCTCTTGATACTTTTTCAAAAGTTGCTTTTTTTGGTTAAGTTCCTTCCGCAACTTTCTGTTATCGTTCAAGGTTACTCGAAGTATATTATTCTTACCCTCTAGGTCGATTTTCTGAAAATGTATCTCTTGCTTTAATGCTTTAATTTTTTTGCTATAAAACATCTGCTGCACTCCAGTCATTGTCTGAGTGTGAATGCTTGCGTGCATAAGCTAGATCAGCCTGGAATGCTTGGTATCCCTCGTTGAATTTCTCTTGTAGATCTTCTTCGTACTGTTGCATGATCGCGTCCTGCTTGGCTTGACGGGCTTTCTTACGCTGTGCGCGTTTAAAGTCCCAGACAGCCCCTGCGAAGCCGGCTGCGAAAAATGTTCCTGCAATTGTCATACAAGCCAAAATATCGTTATACATTTTAAATCTCCTTGTTAATCCGTCTGATCGCGTTATAATATCCGCTATCCTTTGGGATTGTGTATCCCGTCAAGTCTTCTACCTGGCTACCGTCCGACATGATATTAATAATGCGCGGTCGCCATTGATTTTTAGTTTTCATTTTGTTATAATTCCTTTAGAAAGTTTTATCTCTGGGCCTCTTGGAATTGCCTTTTCCAAGATGCCTTTTTTTATGCTCTACCAGCTAAACGGCAAGCGTACAGGTCCATGATCTTACCTCTAGCACTATCCGGATCACTAGCTAGTAGCTTAGCTTTAATCTCATCCGAAAGCTCGTAGCAAGTCGCTTCGAAGCCCTCAATCATTTTGTCAATCAAAATGGCAATTTCCTCCTATCTTCTGCGTTGTCCGGGTACTTGAAGTAAAGGTCCCGTCCGCCTTTAGTGATCCGACTAACCAGTCCAGTTTCAAAAAGTGACTTCATCTCTGACCCTACAAGGTTCGTTGTGATGATCGTCGCTTCTCGCTCATCTAATAAGCTGTACAGAAAGTCCTGCTTCCATTGTGCGTTGTCAGATCGTCCGAGGTCGTCCAAGATCAGATAGTCAACTTTCTTTAGTAGCTCCAGCCATTCGTTACTGGTCATCCCCTCTTTACGGTTGAAAGAGTTTTGAATTTTGATAAACAAGGCTGGTAAGTTGATAAATAGAATGCTTTTAGGTAGCTTGTTTGCTTTCCAGTCAGCATTTAATTTACTTGCTATTGCCATCGCTAGATGTGACTTACCGCGTCCAGCTTTCCCCATTATCAGAGCATTACCTTTCCCATCGTGCAAGTAGTGCGATACCAAGCGTAGAGCGTAGTCCTTGGCTTCACGGTCGATTTGATTCGTAACCATAAAGTTTTTAAAATTCGCTTCTTTTAGTCCGCTAGGCACGATGCTGTTTTTATCCAGCACGTCGTAAGTCTTGCGCAAGATAGTAGCTGTGTGAGCTTGACCGATTTTCTGTTCTTCCTCACGCGCCATTTTTTCGCGCTGACACTCTGGGCAAAAGGTTCTGTTCCGTTCGTCCTGCAGTTTCACATCATCATTCAATGACCATTTGAAGCATTGATGTATTTCACAAGTCTCTTGTTCATTGATGTGATATACAAGCGGTAGATCCATAAGCTATCCCTCCTCGTCTTCTTCCCAGGGTAATAAGTCAGTGTAAGGGCTGAATACCGGGTTCTTGATAGGATAGGGACTGGCCTCTTTTTTTGTTTGTTTTGCCTGTCTCTTGCGGTCATGATCCTCGACTTCTTCAAGTGAGGTGAGCCCCTCTTTCTTCCAGTTTTCTAAAATTGCTTTTAGATAGTTAAAACTAGTTGAACCAGCATCTTCTGTACGCTCCACTGCGTACTGGATCATAGGGATTGTAAAATGATCTAACGCGACATAATCCATTAACATCTGAGTGTGTCGCTCGTTAATTTTGATATTACTGTCTTTGATAATCTTTGAAAAAGATTTTTGACCAGCGTCATCGTCTGTGTTGATGACTTTAGTATTGTTATATTTAGTCTTGATATATTTAGTATTGATTGCGTCTAAATTCTGGACTTCTAGGGGTCTATTTTCTAGACTCCCTGCGTCTAAATTCTGGACTTCTAGGGGTCTATTTTCTAGACTCCCGAAAATGTAAATCCGATTGGGTCTATTTAACCCTTGATATACTTCTTTAATCAATCCACAATCGTTTAACTCTTTCTTGGCATTTATAATAGTTTGACGGCTACAAGATAATGTTTCCATTAGTTCTTCAATTGTGAAATAGACGTAGACATCTCCATTCTTGTCATACCAATTATTTTTAATCGAGTATGTTCTTCTGTCGAATACCAGCATATATACAATTTTTGCTCGTATACTTAAATGCTTGTATTCTTCTTCAAGCAACCATTTTGGAAATTGATAAAAAACGTTGTTTCTCACTTCATTTATCTTCACCTTTTACCTCTTCGTAAAAATTTTCATCTGTCAAGAGTTTGATGTCACCCTCTGATGCTCCGATTGCTCTTGCTAAGGTTTTAATGTTCAAAACCTTTTCTCCATTAAAAAAGCCGTTAAAAACAATGTGCATATACAATGCTTGTGTGCTTAGTGGTAAGTCTGTCACTTTATCAGACAAGACATAATTCCTAGCCTCTTCAATATCGTAAAAATTCATTTGAATCACTGTCTTTCTCCTTTCTATTCGCCTCCAAAAGTTCACGCTTCATGAACTTTATATTTAAAAAAATAAGCTGGGATATCTTTAGGATCAAGACCAAGCACTTCAACCGCTTTTGAAATTTCGCTATCTTTCCAAGATACCTTGTTATTCAATTTAAGCGAGATACTGCGCTCTGATACACCCATAGCTTCAGCAAATGCTAGTTGCGTCCCCATCTTCTCTGTGATCGCACCTAACAACTTTGAGTAGTCATTGCTCATATTGTAGCTCCTTTCTATGTTCACGTTTCATGAACTTCGTTTATGGTTAAAGTATAACATGACCCGTGAACTTTGTCAACAGTTTTTTTCATAATTCTTGAACTTTTTTATTTTTATTTTTCAAATATTGTGATATACTATAGTAGAAATAAGGAGTTGATCAAAATGAGAAAGTACGAAACAGCGGATAGAATACGACAGCTAATGGAAGAAAAGAACTGGAAACAAGTAGACATCTTCAATAATTCAAAACCATATCAAGAAAAATTAGGTGTCAAACTTGGCAAAAGTGCAATCTCACAATATGTAAATGGTGTACAAGCACCAGACCAAAGACGGCTAGCCTTGCTTGCCTTAACTTTTAACGTGTCAGAGGCTTGGCTCATGGGATATGACGTACCACGGGAGCGGGAGGCAACCGCTGAAACGGGCTATTCAGAAACAGACCTGCGCAAACTTGCCGAAAGCGCAAAGACTTTCGACGGTAAGCCACTAACAGAAAGCGATATACAAGCGATCCAAAATATTATAGAAATATACCTACAAGGCAGATTATGACGATAGAAGAAATATGCGATAGTGAGGGAGTCACCCTTGCTTACTTTGATAACAACTTATGGCAAAGGCCAGGAATGATAATCTCAGATATGCGGATTATCTTTGTAAATAAATCACTAACTAGAGAGGCCCAGAAAAGGGTTGTATTGCACGAATTAGGCCACCTAGACCATACCGAGGCCAATTATACTATCAACCCGATAAAGTGCGAAAATGAAGCCAACCGGGCCATGATTCACGCGCTACTGAGAGAGGAGCTGGAAAGAGTAGACAAGGAAGATTTTAACTATTTAAACTTTATGGAAAGGCACAAACTAAAATCAGTAACCGACGAACTGATGGTCATTGATGAATTTTACAGGCTAGTGGGATAGCCGGGAGGAAAAATATGAAAAAGGTAACATTTGCAGCAGTCGCAGTACTCACTCTATTATTGACCGGGTGCAGTCAAAACGAAGAATCTGAACCAAGTCAAGAAGAATCAACCGAGCAAGTAGCTACAGAGCAAAGCTCAGAGAAATCACAAAAAGAAAAGGCCTGGGAGCTGGTAGACAAGGCCAAGGCTAAAGCCAAGGAAGAAAACCAAGGCGAGGAGCAACTTAGAAAGGCTACTGGACGGGTCAGCAAGGTTAGACCGATATTAGATCAATTTGCAAACTCTTATAAACAATGGCTTGACTCAAGTCAAATGGAAGTATACTATCGTAGCAATGGCATAGCGGTATTGCTACCCGTGGCATCGTCTGAATTGACAAACGACCAGCTACACCAAACCGTGGACGGCTTGCTGAAAATTAAAAATGACGTGGAAAAGACTTACAAAATAACCGACAAAGATTTTACAGCACCGCCCGTATATGTATTTGATAAAGATGAAAACCGCCTGGCATACGAACAAAACGGCGCTATGATTTACGATAAATAAAAAAAGCCCCACGCTCTAAAACTTTGGCGAGTCTAAGCGTGAGGCAATGCAAGATAAAGAAAGGTTTCAAAATGATTATTTTGAAAGGTGTCTTTCTATACTCTGTTTTAGCAGAAAAGGAGTATAGAAACAATGGATAAGATCAATAAAGTCGCTCTATATGTGCGCGTGTCTACCACTTCTCAGATGGAAGAGGGCTACTCGATAGAAGAGCAGAAAGCAAAGCTGGAAAGCTACTGCGATATTAAGGACTGGCATATATACAAGGTTTATACTGACGGGGGTTTCTCTGGCTCTACAACCGAGCGCCCAGCGCTGGAGCAATTGATAAAAGATGCCCATAGCAAGCTATTTGATACAGTACTAGTATACAAATTGGACCGTTTGAGTCGTAGCCAAAAGGACACACTATACTTGATAGAGGATATTTTTTTAAAAAATAATATTGAGTTCGTGAGCCTGCTGGAAAACTTCGATACATCGACACCATTCGGGCGGGCTGTTATAGGTTTGTTATCCGTATTTGCTCAGCTCGAAAGAGAGCAGATAAAAGAGCGTATGCAATTAGGTAAGCTGGGGCGGGCTAAAGCTGGCAAGTCCATGATGTGGGCCAAAACGTCTTACGGGTACAACTACGACAAAGAAACAGGGTCAATGACTGTTAACGAGTACGAGGCTCTGGCAGTTAAAGAGATATTTACTTCATACCTGGCCGGTATGTCAATAACTAAACTGAGAGATAAAATCAATGATGAATACCCAAAACAGCCGGCTTGGAGCTATCGGACAATCAGAGGAATACTAGCCAATCCTGTATATTGTGGATTGAACCAATATAAGGGGCAGACGTTCCAGGGGACACATAAGGCCATAATCTCGCTAGATGATTTTGAGCAAACACAAAGAGAGCTGGCTAAACGGCAGCAGACAGCTAAAGAACTATCGAACCCTCGACCATTCCAGGCTAAATATATGCTTTCTGGGTTGGCCCAATGTGGATACTGTCACGCGCCCCTCAAGGTCATTTTAGGTCAAAAGCGAAAGGACGGCACGCGATTTAAGAGATACGAGTGTTACCAGCGACACCCGCGAAAGACAAGGGGTGTCACGGTCTACAACGACAACAAGAAATGCGAATCCGGCTATTATGACATGGAATTATTAGAGCATTATGTGTTAACACGCATCGCCCAGCTACAGAATGACCCAGACAAGATAAAAGAACTATTTTCGGACGATACTAGCCCAGCGGTTGACAAGCAAGCAATCCAGAAGCAGATAGACAGCTTAACTCTAAGACTTAGCAAGCTGAACGATCTATACTTGGACGATAGGATCACGCTGGACGAATTAAGGACCAAGTCTGCAGATTTTATCAAGCAAAGAAACGCGCTGGAAGATGAAATAAAAAAAGCCTCGACTGATAAGCAAGCGGGCAAAAGAAAGAAGATTGAAAAGCTATTAGATGCTAGTAGTGTACTGGGTATGGCCTACGATAATCAGAAAGTTATTGTCAGAGAGTTAATAGACAAGGTGCAAGTCACATCTGACAAGGTGGTTATTCGCTGGAAGATTTGATAAATTTGGTTACGCTGTTTTCAATAAGCGTAAAAGCTTTTACCTTATATGTTTTTAATTTTTTCATAAATGAACCTCCATATTTTGATAAATCGGCAGCAACATGGCTGCATAGAGTAAGACAATTACAAGAGCCACAAAGACAAACACCAAGGGTTGTATCACATTCATGGCCTTGTGAACCCGACGAAAGAAATCTTCCCATGTTTTTTCAGCGTAGATCTCTAGTTCACTTCCGAGCTTTGATTTGACTTCACCATATTCAATCATAAGGGGCAATTCTTTTTTGAAAAAAGGATACCCCCTGACCGTCTCTGAAAAGGACTGGCCACGATCTAAAGAAAGAGCTAAATCTCTTCCAATTTCTTGAAAAAGCTGGGATTTTTGCTCCTGCATCATGGAAAAAATCTGAGACAATTCCAATCCTTGCCCAATCAGATTGCCCCATTCTCTGGCATAATAGGCTGTCAAATAAGCTTGAATCATGCCTTT
>ERZ773263.240-NODE-240-length-41333-cov-12.128252_pt1 | contig 41333 bp, 38 predicted proteins | sample MGYA00511076_ERZ773263 | MGnify/ENA primary metagenome ERZ773263 (study PRJEB29015, sample SAMEA2738155) | human oral metagenome | biome: human oral; feature: human-associated habitat; material: saliva | place: China | collected 2195 ... | reverse complement strand
AAAAATTCAGCGAGGCTTAATAATAAACCATACGTAAGTGGTAGTGAAGGGACTTATGGATTTATTATCGATGGTTATATGGTAAGTGATAATATCGAAGTAGTTAGTGTAGAAACTTTAAGTCAAGACTACAGATATAGTGATCATAATCCAGTAAGATTAAAATACAAACTAAAATAAAAATAGTAAGCAGAAATTTCTGCTTACTATTTATTTTTTTATGCTAAGTCTTGTTGTTTATCTTTTTTAAAGAAAACTCTATTTAATTTATCAACGATAGCTGATAAAGCACCATCTCCAGAGATGTTACATGCAGTTCCGAAGCTATCTTGAGTGATGTATAATGCAATCATAAGTGATAACATAACTTCATTGAATCCAAGAACTGATTGTAATAGTCCAAGGGCTGCCATTACACCACCACCAGGAACACCTGGAGCAGCAACCATTGTAACCCCAAGTAATATGATAAATTTAATCATAACAGCTACTGTTGGGAATGTTGCTCCATGTTGTAACCAATAAACTGCAGTGGCACAAGTAGTTAATGTTATTGTACTACCTGATAAGTGAATAGTTGCGAATAATGGAATAGTGAAGTTTGCGATATTTTTATCTACACCCATTTTTTTAGTACTTTTCAGTGTTACAGGAATAGTAGCAGCTGAAGATTGAGTACCTATTGCTGTGATATAAGCTGGAACAATAGCAAGAATCATCTTGAATGGATTTCTACCATTTACACTACCAGCGACAAGGTATTGAACGATAATAATGATACAGTGTAGTAATAATATTACAGCGAATACCATGATGAAGATTTTTAGAATCTTGAATACTTCACCAGAAGCAGTAATGTTCATAAATACCCCAAGGATATAGAATGGTAATAATGGAATAATTACTGAAGAAAGTAATTTTTCAATAATTTCTCCAAAGTCATTAAATCCTTGTTTAAGACTATCAGATTTTGTTGCAGAGATTCCGATACCTAGAATAAATGAGATAACTAGTGCTGTTGTAACATCGAAGATAGGAGTCATCTTAAATTCGATATAACCTTTAAGCATTAAATCTTCTGGGTTTTGGAAAGTTTGTAGTGTTGCATTAGCAAGAATGCTAGGTAATGTAAATTTAGCAACGATAAACGCGAATGTACCTGCAATAAGTGTAGAAACATATGCAACCCCAGTTGATAGACCTAATAATTTTCCAGCGTTGTTAGAAACTTGGCTAATACCAGGGACGATAAATCCAACAATAATAAGTGGGATAGTGAACCCTAAGAATGAACTGAATATTGATGAGAATGTTACAAAGACTCTAATAATTGAAGTCGGTAGTGAACTACCAAGAACAATCCCAAGAGTAATAGCTAAAAGAAGCTTTACTAATAATGGTATTTTTTTATAAAAACTCATAGAAAATTCTCCTTTACTAAATTTTTTTAATTAGATAAATTGAATAACTTAATAATGTTAAGTTATAACAATTAACTAATTTCACGATTGTATTTTCTAAAAAGACATGTGTATATTATACAAGAAAAAGTATGTTTTGTAAATAGCAGAATACATGGAATCGTTAAAAATAATAGTTTTCATACTTAATATAGAATTTCAACTGAATTTAGACATAATATAAGCAGTAAAATTAGCAAATCTATAATTAGTTATAAATGTTTTGATTTTCTAAAATTACTGCTTAAAAATTATTTATTGTAAATATTTTTGTTATATTTTTTTAACAAATTCAGATTTTAGTTTCATAGCACCAAAACCATCGATTTTACAGTCTATATTATGGTCTCCATCGACTAGTCTAATGTTTTTAACACGTGTTCCTTGTTTTAGAGTCGAAGAGCTACCTTTAACTTTTAAGTCTTTGATTACTGATACTGTATCTCCATCTTGAAGTACATTTCCGTTAGCATCACGATATACTTTTTCTTCTTCAACATCGCTAGTATCTTCTGGTGACCATTCGTGAGCACACATAGGGCATACTAACATAGTTCCATCTTCATAAGTATATTCACTATTACATTTTGGGCAATTTGGTAATGACATTGTATTCCTCCATAAATTTTCAAATTTATACAAAGCATATTATACCATAATAACGAAGAATATCAAATTTTATTGAGAATTGATATTAAATAAATCAGAATATTTAAAGAAAGCGCTGTAGGCAGATATATTGCATAGTTAACAAAAGAGGGCTAAAATAAAGATTAAAGGTTAAACAAGAATGATTAATTTTTGAAAAATAATAAAAAATGAGGTATAAAATTATGTCTAAATATGATTTATTAGTAATAGGTTTTGGGAAAGCAGGGAAAACATTAGCTGCTACATTTGCTAAAGAAGGTAAAAAAGTAGCTGTTGTTGAAGAAAGTAGCGCAATGTACGGTGGAACATGTATAAATATTGGATGTATCCCAACAAAAACCCTTATCGTAGCTGCTGATAATAAAAAAGATTATAACGAAGCTAAAGCTACAAGAGATAAAGTAGTAACTAAATTAAATGCTAAAAACTTTGCTATGTTAGATAATAGCCCAAATGTGGACGTTTATACTGCTCGTGCAAAATTTGTTTCAAATAAAGTAGTAGAAATCTCAGCAAATGGTGAAACTAAACAATTAGAAGGAGAAGTTGTGGTAATTAACACTGGAGCTAAAAACAATGTATTACCAATTCCAGGATTAACAACTTCTAAAAATGTTTACGATAGCACAGAATTACAAAAATTAGAAAAAGCACCAAAAACATTAGGTATTATTGGTGGTGGTAATATTGGACTAGAGTTCGCTAGCTTATATTCTCGTCTTGGAGTAAAAGTTACAGTAATCGATCATTCGGATAGAATACTAGTAAGAGAAGATGCAGATGTTGCAGAATTAGCAAAAGGTTACTTAGAAGAAACAGGTGTAGAATTTAAGTTAGGTTCTACAACTAAAGAAGTTCGTAACAACGGAGAAAATGTTGTTGTAGTAACTGAAGAACACGGAGAATTAGAATTTGAAGTAGTATTACATGCAACAGGTCGTCGTGCCAATACAGAAAATCTAGGATTAGAAAATACAGATATCGAATTACGTCCTAACGGATCAATTGTTGTAGATGAGTATTGTCAAACAGCTGTTGAGAATGTATTTGCAGTAGGAGATGTTAATGGTGGATTACAATTTACATATGTATCATTAGATGACTTTAGAATAGTTAATGGATACTTACATGGTAAAAAAGAATATACTACAGCTAATCGTAAAAATGTACCATATTCTACATTTATTTCACCTGCATTATCTCATGTAGGATTACATGAAGAAGAAGCTAAAGCTCAATATAGCAATGTAGCGGTAGGATCATTACTAGTTGCGAATATGCCAAGAGGAGCTGTAAACCAAGACCCACGTGGAATTTTCAAAGTAGTAGTAGATAAAGACACTAACTTAATTCTTGGAGCAACATTATTTAGTAAAAACTCTGAAGAAATAATCAATATTATTAAAATGGCAATTGATAACAAAATTCCATATACTTATATTAGAGACCAAATCTTTACTCACCCAACAATGGCTGAAAACTTAAACGATGTGTTTAAATTAGTATAATAGAATAAAATAATCCCTAGAACTATATTGTTCTAGGGATTAAATTTTATCTATGTATTAATTTTAAGATTTTTCTACGTAAAGGTAGACCATAATTATACATTAGGTTAAATACATGAGAGATAACTAAGTCGAATTCTCCATAGTATTCAACAATATTAGGAGAGAATTTAGATTTGAAACCTAGTAAGCTATCGTTTAGGCTTCCTTCTATTCCTCCCATAGATACTTCGCTAATGCCCATTTCTTGGGCTTTTTTCATTGTATCAGAAAATACTTTATATTGTGCAGGAAGTTTAGCAAAGTCTTCATTCATACCAGCATAAATAATCTCTGCATGGTTACCATAAGCTATAGTAATCGCAGCACTAATTACTTGGTCTTTAGACTTATCTTCAATCTCAAGTCCATTAAATAGCGCGATTAACTTATCTGTTCCAGCTACTTGTTCTTCTAAAGTACGTTTTTTCTTAGGAGATTTTTCTCCAAGTTCTTCGATTTCTTTTTCTAAGTTTTCTTTACGATTATGACACTCTTTAAGAGCTTTTTCTACATTTATATAAGAAATATAAAGTAGGGCATTATCGCCAAATGTATCAAGAAGATTTTCGAAATATTCACGTCCACGAAGTGAAATATTTTTTCTCTTTTCAGTACAAGCTAAGGCAAATAAGAAATCATCCAAGTTTTCTTTCCCACAACGTCTAACTTCAACGAATTTTTTATCTGCATCACGGATAAGACGACGTGTATCTTTTGAGAATAAATCAGGAACAGGTTGCTCTAACTTCGTAACAGTATTAAAACGAGGTTGGATAGTGCTACTCATATCAAGGCTAAATCCTTTGTGGTTATATCCATAAGATTTAAATGTTTTTATTAATTCATCGTTACTACGATCTACATCAATATCTTTAAAGTTAGCTAATTTTTCATCTTTAACAGCTATAGGGATATCAAGTTTAACTAATTTTGCCTGTTTAGTTTTAGCGAATTTTTTAAGATTAGTTAAGAAAAATCCTAATAATTCTTTATTGTTGTAGTCTAAGATTGGGCCACGTGGCACATACCAAAGTCCTTTACGAGTTAAAACTTGAGCTGCGGCGATAATATTATCCTCATCATCAGATACTGCGACTCTAACAGCTCCCCATGTATTTTTAATAGCTGACCATTCAATAGCTTGCATCATATTTCCATGTTTGTGGCTTTTAATAAATTCTGTGTATTTTTCATTGTTTATATCAGTTAAAAATTTCATAGTTTCTACAAATCCTTCTATTAAAGTACAATTAATGATAACAAATTATAGCTAAAAAATCAATTTTTAGATAGTTAAAGTGGCTAAATATCAATTTTACAAAAATCACAAAAAAGTGTATAATAATAATAACTTATTTGGAAACACTAAGGAGATATAACTATGAATATGAATACTATTTATGTTATGCTTGGTTTTATATTTGTTTATGCGATAATTTCATCAGTATTAGACAAGAACAAGCAACGTAAAGCAAAAAGTAAAGAAGCATTAGAAAGGTTGCAAAGTAAAAGTTATAGGAAAGAACTGGAAAGATTAATTGATTTTAGCCAAAGTGATGCGCTAAATATAGCTACATTAAGAAAGGCTTATTTCCTACAATATCCAGAAGCTAAAAAGTTATTAGAAATTATTAAGAAAGATAGAGGCATTTAAGTATGAAAATAGGTTTAATCGTTGTTTTAGCACTAGTAATATTTATTTTCTTCTCAACTAGAAATAGTGAATCAAAAGCAGATTTTGAAGAAAAGAAAAAAGTAAGTAAAGAAAAACTAGAAGAACTAAAAAAAGAAAGTTATAAAGATGAATTATTCTCTGTTGTTGATGCTTCAAAAGGAGATATTAACAACATTAAATTATTAAGAGATAGATATCCAGAACTATTACTTAGCGATACTAAAGAATTATGGGAATCTATTAAAGACGAAGTAAGATCAAATTATAATTCAGAAGTGAAGAAAGAAATTGCTGAAGATTTTTCTGATTTAAGAGAAGTGATTAATCCAGAGGCAGGAGATATTGCGAATATTAAGACAATTAGAGAGCATTACGGTGTAGATTTAAAAACTGCCAAAGAACTATGGGATTCTATTAGAGATGATTATAAATTACAGCAAAAGGATTCTATAGATGAGTATTTTACCAAAAAAATTATTGAAGAAGAAGAAAATAAATTCGATCGAGAATAAAAAAATACAACCTAGAGTTGAGAAATCAATTCTAGGTTGTTCTTTATTATTTGCCTTCAATAGTTATCATCCAAACTTCACTTTGGGCTGTAGTTTTAAAAGGTGGGCCCCAAAAACCATAACCAGCAGAAGTAAAGAAGTGCTTATTATTAATTTTAGCGTAACCATGATCAAGTGTGTAGATTCTATCTGTAATATAGTTAATTGGCCATATTTGACCACGATGTGTATGCCCTGATAACTGAACATCTATAGGCAATGTACTGTGATGGTCAATAGCATCAGGTTGATGGTCCACTAAAACAGTAGTTTTGCTTGTGTCGACATTTTTTAATAAATCTTCTGTAGCCAGTCTATTTTTACTAACACTTCTATCTTTACGTCCAACAAGAATCACATCATCAGTCAGATTAACACTTTCATCAAATAGAGGTCTAATACCTGTCTTAGATATTTCTTCTACTATTTCTTGAGCTGCACGGTCATGGTTCCCCATAGTAGCATACACTCCTAGAGGAGCTGATAATTTGCTAAGTGTTTCACCCATATTGCGTTTTTTATACATAACCATATCATCGTCCATAATATCACCGGCAATTACGATAGCATCTGGTTTTTCTTCTTCAATGATTTTATTTAATTTTTCAAGTTGACCATTTCCGAAAAATGTTCCAAGATGTAAGTCAGATACCATAGCTATTTTTATAGGTTTTTCAATTTTTTTATCAACTTTTATAGTTTCACTTTTAACTATAGGAGAGTATGCCCAATATAACCCTAAAGTGGTCATTCCGACAAGAAATATGCTTGCTATACTTAAACTTATACCTTGAGAAAGGTTAAAGTTAAATAGCTTTAGTACTAATTTTGCTACTAATAAAATTATAGCTATAACTACGCCGTTTAGGAAGTAGAAATACCAAGTGTTTCCATAATTTACCCATGGAGCACCTAGACGAAGCATATAAGCCAAAATAGAAAAGTTAGCAAAAATAAAGAATAAGATACCAAGAACTAATCTTACTTTAGGTGAGATAAAAGGTGTCAACATCCATTTTAAGCCGAACCATAAAAGTAAAACTATTACTTCGTAAAATACAGCTACCCCTACAAAAGCAACAATAGCTTTCCAATTACTCATAGTTTTTCCTCCAAATCAAATCTAATTTCATAAAATAAAAATAGGGTAGTCGGCTAATTTAAAAAATAGACCAACTACACGCTATTAATAAATCTTAAAAATTATATAAGAAATAGTTTAAATTTAGTTAAAGTTTTTCTCGAAAAAAAAAATAAAAAACAGAATGTAAGCGTTTGATTTTCTACATAGAATATGTTAATATTAAATTAAGAAGAGACAAAGGAGGAGAAAAAAATGAAAAGTAATAAATTTCTCAAAAAACTTATTGTAGCGGTATTATCTTTAGGAATATTGCTACCAGCAGGTGTGTCGGAAAACCATAATTTTGCACAAGCAGGCTGGGGCACTAATGGTTGGCATAAAAGAGGTAGTGACTGGTATTATTATATGGGAGGTAAACCTTTAAAAAACCAATGGTATAATGATTATTATCTTAAATCTGATGGAAAGATGGCAAAAAGTGAATGGATCTCTGCTGGGGGAAGTTACTACATAGGATCAGATGGAAAGTATGTAAAAAATACATGGGTAGATGGTTACTATCTTGGAACAGATGGAAAAATGGTAACAAGTAGATGGATTTATGACAAAAATTACGATGGTTGGTACTACCTAGGTTATTTTGGAAAATACTATAAAAACGCATGGAAAGGAGACTATTATTTAGGATCAGATGGAAAAAGTGTGTACAATGCATGGGTTTTCGATAAAAGTTATAATGCCTGGTATTACTTAGGTAATGATGGAAAATATTTGAGAAATGCTTGGTATAAAGATTACTATCTTAAAGATAATGGTAAAATGGCGCATGATGAATGGATTAAAGATCACTACTATAGAGCTTGGTATTATCTAAAATCTGATGGTAAATATGCTAGAAACGAATGGGTAGGTCGCTACTGGGTAGGACCTGATGGGAAGTATGTTCCATAAATTTTAAATAAAAAAACAGTATAGACTGAATTCAAGTCTATACTGTTTTTCTTGTATTATTTATTTAAGTGTTTAGCTAGGCGTTCGTTTACGAAGTCCCAGTTTACTACACGGAAGAACTCTTTAATGTAGTCTGGACGACGGTTTTGATAGTTTAGGTAGTAAGCATGCTCCCAAACGTCTAATCCAAGGATTGGAGTAAGACCTGTTAAGTAAGGAGAGTCTTGGTTAGCTGTTGAAGTAACAACTAATTTACCTTCTTTATCAAGTGCAAGCCAAGCCCAACCACTACCAAATCTTGTAGCAGCTGCTGCAGAGAAAGCTTTAACGAATTCTTCGTATCCACCAAGCTCAGCATCAATTTTTTCTTTAACTAATCCACCGAATTCAGAAGAATCTGGTTTAGTCAGAGATTTCCAGAATAGAGAATGGTTGTGGTGTCCTCCACCGTTGTTGATAACTGCTTGACGGATGTCAGCTGGTACTTTATCGATATTTTTTAATAATCCACAAATACATCCAGTTTCAACTTCTGGGTGTTTTTCTAAAGCAGCATTTAAGTTGTTAACGTAAGCTGCATGGTGTTTGTCATGGTGAATTTCCATAGTTTTAGCATCGATAACTGGCTCTAAGTGATCGAAGCTATATGGTAATTCAGGTAATTTAAAAGTCATAGTTGTAATCCTCCCGATTTTCTGATTGATATATATTAATTATAAGAAATAATTTGATAATTAACAACAAAAATGCTTACATAAATTAGTATTTTATGCATAAAAAGTATAAATTACATGAAAATAATTGTATATTCTAATAAAACATGTTAAAATAGTCAAAGTGAGAATTAATTAATAAGGAGAAGAACTGTGAAAAATTTTATACATAAGTACGGACATATAATTTTATGGTTAATTTTTATAATATTTATGTTTATATCGTTAATGGTATTAGTAACTCAAGGGATAGTCTATGCGCTTGTAATATTTGTACCAAGTCTTATCTTTTTGTGTCCACCTATAATAAAATTTATCCAGAGAAAAACAAGATTAAAAAAAGTAGTTCTAGGTATTTTTGCAACAATAGTTATGTCTTTTGCTTTGTTTGGAACATCACGTCATAGTGCGGCTTTAAAAGAAGAAAATATAAGAATAAATCAAGAGAAGAGAAAAGAAGAGCAAGAAAGAAAATCTTCAGAAGAGCAAAAGAGAACAGAAGAACAACAAAAAAATGAAGAAGAGAAAAAAGCTGAACTAGCTGCTGCAAATAAAAAAGCAGAACATAAACAAAAGAAAGATAAAGAAGATAAAGAAGACAAAGATACTAAGTCTACAGATAAAGAAAAAGCGGAGCAAACAAAAGATAAAGACAAATCTCAAACTCAGCAATCTCAAGCGCAAAAACAAGTGCAACCACAACCAAAAGCTAAAAAGGTTGTAGTAAGAGCAAGTAAGAAGAGTGGTCAATACTACACTCCAGGGCATCCATCTTATAATAAGGTAGCACCTAATAATGTAGTAGTTTATAGCTCAGAAGAAGCTGCGGCTAGAGCAGGATATAAAAAAGCTGCTTAATAAATTAAGAAAATATAAAAACAACTTCAAAATTAAATTTGAAGTTGTTTTTTGTTATATTGATTTTTAATTACTTAATTCCGAAACTATTTGTTTTGCGATAGCTAGGTTCATATGTTTTTGTTCGCGTAATTTGTCAACTACTAAATCTAGATTATCATTAGTAGCTCCAGCTAAAATAGCTAGCGACTTAGCGTGAAGTTTCATATGTCCTTTTTGAATGCCATCCCCAATTAAAGCTTTTAAGGCAGCTAAGTTTTGAGCTAAACCAACAGATGTAATAATGCTTGCTAAAGTTTTAGCGTCAGGATTATTTAATATTTGGCGTGCTACTTTTACGCTAGGATTAATTCCTATAGAACCACCGACACTCGCTACTGGCATAGGTACAGTTAATTCACCAATTAATAGGTTGTTTTCTAAATCACAACGCCAAGTAGATAATCCTTTATATTTTCCATCTTTTACAGCATAACTCTGGCAAGAAGCTTCGATAGCTCGCCAGTCATTACCACTTGCTATAACGATGCTGTCAATACCATTAAAGATACCTTTGTTATGTGTTGCAGCACGATATACATCGCTTTGAGCGAACTTGCTTGCTAGCTCAATTCTTTCAGCTAAGTATTTACCATTTTCTCCTAATTTTTCAAAAGGAATAGCACAACTGCTAGTAACTAATGAACTAGTAGCATAGTTTGATAGTATAGCCATAAGAACAGTACCACCAGTAAGGGATTCAAGAGAAACTTTAAGAGCCTCTAACATAGTATTTAACATATTAGCTCCCATAGCTTCTAAAGTATCAACAATAAGATATACTACTACAAAAGTAGTACCATCTTCAGTTAAAACTCTAATGTTAATATCTTTTGCACCTCCACCACGTTGAACGATAGAAGGATAGGCTTCGTTAGCTGTTTTAAGAAGTAAATCTTTATTTCTAAGAATAGTTTGCTCTGCTGAATCAGTATCAGAAATATTGTACAAGGCAACGTGACCGATCATTTTTCTATCATGAATTGTAGTCGTGAATCCGCCAGAAGAAGCAACTATTTTTCCAGCGTTGCTACAAGCTGCAACAACAGAAGGTTCTTCTGTTACCATTGGGACTACGTAGCTTTTATTATCAACAACAAAGTTAGGAACCACGCTAAAAGGTAGAGAGAATGTTCCGATAACATTTTCTACCATATTATTAGCGGTATCGTAATCTAAAACAGTATTATCTTTAACTAAATTTAGATATTCTTCTTCAAGAATATTAGATTGTTCAATAACTTCTAGTCGTTCGGCTCTATTCTTTTTATAAAATCTACTCCAAATATTTCCCATAATTCCCTCTTTTAAAATTGTTTTTTATAAATTCTCTTATGGTTTTCAATTTTTTCTAATACGAATCTACTATCATCTTTAATATCAGAAATATCAAGATTTCCTTCGCTATCTACAGTAGTATCTCTAAAGAACATTTCTTCATATTCTTCTATAGAAATACGCGTTCTACTATTAAATTCTTCAAAACGATTTTGTTTAAGTTGTTTTTCGTACCCTGGTACTAAAGTCATACTGAAGATTTCGGCAACAGCACCACTACCATAGCTGTATAAAGCTATTTTATCTCCAGGATTAAGGTTAGTGCTATTTTCTAATAGAGAAAGTAAACCTAAGAATAATGATCCTGTGTATATATTACCAACACGTTGGCTGTATAAAATAGATTCATTAAAACGCTCTGATAATTTTTCTTTAATAGCTTCATCAGATTCTGTTTCTAATAATGTGTTTAAACCTTTTAATCCTAATTTTGGATATGGAAGGTGTAAGCAAATTGCATCAAAATCACTTAATTGTTTATTATTTTTCTCTAAATATTTATCCCACGTAGTAGTAAGGCAACCTAAATATTGTTCAGTAGAGAACTTACCTTCTACAAAGGCATATTGAGAGTAATTTGGACGCCAAAAGTCCATAACATCGCGAGTAAGACATACGTTGTCGTTGTTTAATTCTAAAATACGAGGATTACTAGTAATTAACATTGCGCAACTTCCAGCTCCTTGCGTTGATTCTCCAGAAGCTTTGATTCCATATTTAGCGATATCACTAGCAATAACAAGTACTCTTGATTCAGGATTATTCATAACATGATTTTTTGCAAAATCTAAAGCTGCAGTTGCACCGTAACAAGCTTCTTTAACTTCAATAGCTCTTACAAATGGCTGAATGTCTAATAATCCATGAATAAATACAGAAGAGGCTTTACTTTGGTCTATGCCTGATTCTGTTCCTACTATAATCATATCAATTTTTTCTAAGTCTTCTTTATCTAAAATTTCAAATGCTGCTTGAGCCCCAAGAGTAACTATATCTTGAGACACAGGTGGAATACTCATTTCAAGTTGAAGTAATCCTTTAGTAAACTTATCAGGTTCTACGCCACGAGCAGTCGCTAAATCGCGAATGTCTAAGTAATACTTAGGCATGGCAAAACCTATTTTATCAATTCCTATTTTCATTTCCTTTTACCTTTCGATCTACGTAATTATTCTATAAATAGTATTTATAGAATATATTAATATTATGTAGTATATGGATTTATAATAATCATATACTTATGTCAAAAATAAAAATTATCGCAATTACTATTGTATAAGATTTTTTAAAAATAGTCCACAGTTTGACTATTAAATTTTTAAAAAGTTGTATAGCACTCAAATTTTAATATAGTATACTTAAATTAAACTTAAATAAAGACACAAAAAAGAGCTAATAGAGAAGAAACCTTTCTCTATTAGCATATTTTTATTTTTTAGAAATTGCCATAGCGACACCTTGTCCTCCACCAATGCAAAGAGAGCAAAGCCCACAATTTTTATTTTCATTTATTAATGAATGTACTAAAGTAACTAGAACACGACAACCACTTGCGCCGATAGGGTGTCCTAATGCTATTGCACCACCATTAATATTAACTTTTGAACTATCTAATCCAAGTTCACGTGTAACAGCAATAGATTGTGAAGCAAAGGCTTCGTTCATTTCGAATAAATCTATGTTTTTAATATCTAGATTTAGCTTTGATAATACTTTTTTAGTTGCAGGTATTGGTCCAAGTCCCATAACTTTATTATCTAAACCAGCTGTAGCATAGCCATCTACGTAAGCTAATATATCTAGACCTAATTCGTTTGCTTTATCTTCAGACATTAAAATAACGCACGCGGCACCGTCATTTATTCCAGAAGCATTACCGGCAGTGACTGTACCATCTTTTTTAAATGCTGGTCGTAGTTTTGATAGTGATTCTAGGGTTGTTTCAGGACGAACGTATTCGTCAGTATCAAATATAATTTCTTCTCGACGAGTTTTAATTGTGATAGGGGTAATTTCATTAACAAACTTATTATTTTCTATAGCTAAACTAGCTTTTTGTTGACTAGCTAAAGCAAAGCTATCTTGTTCTTCTCTAGTGATATTAAGTTGCTCAGCTATATTTTCTGCAGTAATACCCATATGATAATTTTCAAAAACATCAGTCAATCCATCTTTTATAATACTGTCTTCTAGTTCAAAATTGCCAAGTTTATGACCAAAACGTGGTGTGCTAGTTACAAATGGTGCGGCACTCATATTTTCTACACCACCACAAACTACTATGTCACTATCTCCTAGTAGAATAGCTTGTGCTCCTAAGATAACACTCTTTAATCCTGATCCGCAAACTTTGTTGACAGTAAACGCACTTTTTTCCTTTGGGATACCCGCATTAACAGCTATTTGACGCGCGATATTTTGCCCAAGTCCAGCTTGAAGAACATTACCAAAAATTACTTCATCAACAAGTGATGGGTCTAAGTTAATATTATTTAAAGCATCTTGAACAACTGCTGAACCTAAAGCTGCAGCAGAAACATTTTTAAGACTTCCTCCAAAACTTCCGATAGGGCTTCGTTTTGCACTTACAATAGCAACTCTATTCATATAATAATCTCCTTATAAGTATATTTATCGAGTATATTTTACTATAAACATTTAGCAAGTTCAAATAAATGTATCTTTATACAAGATAAAGAGAAAATATGAATGCATTTTAATAGAATCTAAGGTTTTTGTAACACAATTGTAACATTGTAACAAAAAAATAATAACATGTAACATTTATAAATGTTAATTTAACAGCGTTTAATAACAATTAGAAATGTTTATGTAATATTTTTGTAACATTTTTGTAATAAAAGTATTGCATTTTGTAATTTTTAGGAGTATAATGAATTTACAAAAAAATATTGAAAAGAATTTTTATTAAAAGAAGGTATAGTTATGAACAGATTATTAAAAACAACAGGCGTATTTATTTTAGGTGTAGGACTATTAACAGGGTGCTCACATACTTCAACACAAAAATCAGATAACAGTAATGAGTCATCAAAAGTAGCTATTGCACATGTAGATGAAAATAAAGATAAAATTGACTATGGAAATAATGCAACTGAAGAGAATAGTAATAATAATGTAGCCCAAGAAAATAATAGCAACAATTCAGGTTATAAAGCAACTAGTGATTACAATGATCAAAATAGTAAAATAGCTCAAAATAATTCAAATATATATAGAGCTATTCAAGATAGCAGTTATGTTAACAAAGTAACTAGAAACAGTGGAGAAAACAATAAAGTAGTTAAAGATAATAATACTACTAGCAAAGTAGCTCAAAACACTAAAAAAACTCAACAAAATGTTAGTGGTAATAAAGCAACTGTTGCCAATAATAAAGTCGAACAAAAAAATAAAAATGTAAATAAAGATGAGAAAAAATCAGTTGAGCAAAAAAATGTTAAAAACAATAACGATGTAAAAGCAACTGAACAAAAAAATCCAAAAGCTGATGATAATTCTAAAGCTACTGAAAAACAAAATAATGGCTATAAACATAACTTTAAAGAAGTAGAAAAATTATTAAACGTTATTAATTATAGCTTAAGCAATACTAAAAATTCAAAAATGATAGATATAATAAGATTTAGTGCAAGTATCTCTAGTACACAAAATCAAGTTGTTTATCTTCCAGCAGCTAATTTATTAGATAGACTTAATACAAATAACGCTGAAACATACAATGTTAATGCAGTTCTAAATAAATTATTTGTTGAAAATGGTGTAAAATTAGTTACTGCAAATAAAGCAAAAAGTGAATACACTCCAGCTGAATTAGAAAAATTAGTACCAGATAATAACACTGTTGTTTACTTCAAAAAAGATAATATGTTTGCTATACGCAGTGTAGTAGGTTATGGAGGAACTACTAATTCTATATTTGCTCCAACAGAAGATTGGAAAGTAGAAGGAGATAAAATCTTAATTCCTTATGTAACAGTAGCAACTAATAAACCAACTGGTCTTATGACAGTAAGATTAAATAATAAAGTTTATCCAAATGGACAAAATAAAACTATGTACTATGTTGAAAGCTTTATCTACTATTAAAAAATATAAATAAAAAAGGCGTACACAAGTTGATGTGTACGTCTTTTTTACGAACTAAATTAAGTTCTCTAATATCTATATACAAATAACAAAAGAGTAATATGTACTCTTAAAAGGGAGAATGGCTTGCCTAGGGAGCGACAAGCCACATTATGAAAAAAATTAAAAAGTTTTATTATCTGTTAATATCATAAAGAATTAACCGAAATATTGGTTTAAACAAAAACATTTTCTAACTTAAAAGGGAGAAACGACAAGTGTCGTTAAGTTAAGAAAATTCATTATTTTTGCTTAAGACAATATTATAGGACTCTTACTTAAAATATACTTAAAATTTTACTTAAAATATACTTAAAATAAATTAATTTTCCAGATTAAAATCTATTGGTTCTTTCCCGGCTTCTTTTAGATAGTTATTTGTTTCAGAAAAGACTTTGCTACCAAAAAATCCACGGTAAGCAGATAATGGACTAGGATGAGCTGATTCAATAATTTTATGTTTTGTTTGGTCTATAAGTTTTCGCTTACCTCTCGCGTATGCTCCCCATAATATAAATACGACATTATCATTTTCTTTAGAAATAGTTTTTATAATATAGTCCGTAAAATCTTGCCACCCAAGGTTACTGTGACTAGCTGGCGAATTTTCTTCAACTGTTAAAACTGCATTTAATAAAAACACCCCTTGCTTAAACCATTTTTCCAAATTACCAGTTTTGGCTGGTTTGATCCCAAGATCATCATAGAGTTCTTTATAAATATTAATAAGGCTTTTTGGTAGGGGTACTCCATCGTTAACCGAAAAACTAAGTCCGCACGCTTGTCCGGGATTATGATAAGGATCTTGACCTAGTATTACGACCTTAATATCTTTTAGTGGTAAATCAAAAACTCTAAATACTAATTTTTCTGGAGGATATATAGTTGTAGTTTTTCTTTTATTGTTAATTTCATCTATTGTAATAGAAAGTTCTTCTCTTTTAGGATAATTTTTAAATATTTCTTTCCAACTTTTGTCCATAATTGTACTCCTCTATAAATTATTAAATATTTAATTTTAGTATAACATACCTTCCTTAATAATAATATGATTTTCTAGAATAATAAAGAATAATAAAGAATGATAAAAATAAAGTACTATAAGTATGGTATAATAAAGTTGGATTAATTAATAATAGTAAAATTTGACTAACAAGTAAGGAGGATAAATGTTATGAAATTAGGTTTTATAGGTGCTGGGAATATGGGTGGTGCTATATTAAAGGGTATAATAGCGGGAGGTAAAGTAGGTGCTAATGATATTTTTATTAGAAACTCTTCTGACAATAGTACTCAAAATGCAGCTCAAAAAAACGGTGTCCAAGCATGTGGTAGTTTAAAAGAATTGGCACAAAAAAGTTCTATAGTATTTATAGGTGTAAAACCTTACTTAGTAGCTAAAGTATTAGAGGAAATTAAAGATGAACTAAAAAATAAAATTGTAATTTCAATGGCAGCATCTGTAGAGATAAGAGATATAGAAGCTATTATTCCAGAAACAAAAGTAGTAAGAATTATGCCAAATACACCTGTAGAAGTAGGAGCTGGAGTAATAGGAGTTAGCTTTAGTGAGTTTTTTAATAAAGATGAGAAACCTGCAATAGTAGAGTTGTTTGATAATATAGGAAAAGTAGAGGTAATAAATGAAAAAGATATGCCAGGGTTAACGGCGATAAGTGGCTCAGGTCCAGCATATGTCTATATGTTTATAGAAGCACTAGCTGATGGTGCGGTTCTTAATGGATTACGTAGAGATATGGCGTATAGATTGGCTGCGAATACTGTGTTAGGTTCAGCAAAGATGGTTCTTGAAACAAATGAGCATCCAGGGAAACTTAAAGATGATGTCTGTTCGCCTGCGGGAAGTACGATAGAAGCGGTAAGGGTACTTGAAGAAAATAATTTTAGAAGTGCGGTTATCGAATGCGAACGTGCATGTTTTGAAAAATTAAGTAAAATGTAGTAGGCAGTAAAAAAGTACCGATTGAAATTTTATTCAATCGGTACTTTACTATTATTTATTTAATTCATCAGTTAGTTCATAAAGTTGGTCAACTAAGTAACCTACATAAGAAATAGCCTCTTTTAATGGTTCATCTGTGCTTACGTCACATCCTGCTAGTTTAGAAAGGTCTAAAGCTGACATGCTGCTACCTTTAGAAAGGACGTTTAACCAAACATCAGCGTAGTTAGGATCTTTATCTATTTTGTTAGCGATAGATGTTCCGATAGTTAAACCTGCAGAATAAGTGTATGGATATAATCCCATGTAGTAGTGAGGTTGGCGCATCCAAGTTAATTCTGCTCCTTCATTAACAACTAAACTATCTCCGAAAAATTCTTCCATAACTTCTCGTTTTACTTTAGAAAGAACATCAGCGTTAAGCATTTCATTATTATCTACTTTTTTGTAGATTCTATCTTGATATACTGCTTCTAAGTAGTGAGTAACCATATTGTGGAAGTATGTTCTACTAATCATATTACTAATTACCCAACGTTTGAAGCGAGCATCAGTATTTGTTTTTAGTAGATAATTTGATACTATTACTTCGTTACAAGTAGATGGTGCTTCAACAAAGTATAGAGGACAGTCGTTGTTTAACATTGTTTGGTGTTTACCAGTACTCATAAAGTGATAAGCATGCCCTAATTCATGTGCTAGAACGAATACCTCGTTCATTTTTCCTGTCCAAGATAGTAGGATGAATCCAGCTACATTTGGAACTGTTGCACAGAAACCACCAGTACTCTTACCGATATTTTGAGGAAAGTCAGTCCAACGATTATCATAACTTTCATCAATCATATTAAGGTAATCTTCTCCAAGTACACCTAGAGCTTTTTTCAAGTACTCTCTTGATTCTGCAATGCTCATATCTACTTCAAAAGTAGGGTCTAAATTAATTTTACAGTCCGCAAATTGCATGTCGCTAATATTATGTTCACGTGCAAGAAGTTTAATATAACGACGGATATGAGGTGCAAGATCCACCATAAGAGTACGAATTTGACGATCATAAAGTTCACGGTTTCCATCTTGTTTGTCTAGTAGGAAATTTATAACACTATCATAACCACGCATAGTCGCAATCATTTTTTCTTTTTTGATTTGTGAGATATACTCATTCGCAGAAGTATTTTTATATGCATTTAGAGTTTTATAGAAACTTTTTGCTGCACCACGACGTACTTCTTTATTATTATCCATCTCATGTAAATTTTCATATAATACAAAACTATTTTCTAATGTTTTACCATTAGCTTCAAAACTATCGAATTGCATATCTTCATGTTTAGTAACTTCGTATAAATTATAAAAGTTAGGAAGACTTTCATAGTTTGCAATTACTTGTTCTGCTTCTTTAGAAAGAGTATGTTTTTTTTCTAAAATAACTTTTTCGAAGAAATATTTTAAATCAGGTCTATATTTTTCTACAAATTCATTTATAAAACTTTCGTTCAATCCTACTAATTCTGTGTCGAAAAAGCTAAGGTTGCTTGCCCAAAGAGTTGATACTTCTTCAAAAAGAGTAGCGTTATTAACTACATTTTCATTGAATCTATCAACAGTCATAGGAAGTTCTGCATAGTGAGAAAGTTTATAAAATTCTTCATACATAGCTTCGTACTCTTTTACCGCTTTGTCTAAGATGTTTAAGTCTGCTAATTTTCCTTCGTAGTTGTTTTTAAATTCTAAAATACTTTTTTTAATATTTTCTAAAGAATTTATAAATTCTTTATCGCTTTTATATAGTAATGTCATATCCCAAGTATATTTTTTATCTACTTCATTTCTTGGAACTAATTTAATCTCACCCATATTAACCTCCATTTATTAGTGTAGACACTAATAATCAAATTTCTATTTATATATTAAAACTATATCTAATATTAATTATAGTACTTTAATGTAAATAGGTAAAGGTTATTATATTACTTTCATCAGAAAGTTAAAAATTATTCACTAATATTAATTATATTATAGAAGAAAATCTAGATTATTATAAAAATAACCTAGATTTATCCTATATTAATTAAATTTTATTTCATCTATTTTATTAGTTTTTCGAGTTATTACATATTCTCCTTTAGAATCTTTTGAGATAGCTTCAAGTAATTGTTTTGCAATAGCATATTCTTGTTTCTCCATTGAGTCCTTTTCTTTTTCAAGATTCGCTTTAATGATTTCATTCATAGGAGTTTTCACATCTACAGTAATTGTTGTGATTTCATTTGTATTAGTATCTATCACTAAAGAAAATGGTATATTTATTTGTGATAAGTCTACATTGCCATCAATTAACATATCCTCATCACTCAATTTAAATTTTTCTTTTATCTCAGAAAACTTAATTTTCCCAGTAAATGTTAGTTTTGTATCATTTTTTTCATAATTTTTATCTAGTACTAAGTCAAATATAGAACTCCTTTTGAAAAATAGATCTAATGCTGAAAGAAAATCTGCATCATCTTCAATTTTTTTAGCTACTAATTTTCCATCTACAACATCAAATTTTTCATAGCCAGAATCTATTTTTTTTAAGAAAACTTGTTTTTTCTCATTTGAGTTTCCTTCGGCAGAAGTTTCTTGTTTAGAAGAGTTTTTTAATATATTTCCTTTTTCATCAATTTTGATGTCTGATAATATATTTAAAGAAATATGCTCAGCTCCAACTTGAGTAGCTATATTTAGTTTACTTTCTAATTCAAGATTATTGTCTTTTGGAAAGTTGTTTAAGGCTGTTTTAACTATCTCCTCATTGGATAACTCTTTTTTTGCTTCTTGTTGCGTAGGTTGATTGTTGTTGTCTTTCTTATTTTGAGCACATCCTAGTGTTGTTCCTGAAAGAACTGCGATTGCAACAGTTAATAATAATTGTTTTTTCATTTTATATCTCCATAATTGTTTTTATAGATATTATTTTACTTGTAAGAGTTATTTAAGTCAATTAGTAAATTTTATAAAGTTTCTTTTATTTTATAAAAAGTTTACGTTCATAATTTTTTGATGTATAATTTTATTGAGTAGAAAAAATTATTTATTAAAAAGTGAGGTAAATTATGAAAGTAGCTGTTATAGGTGGAGGAATAGTGGGTGCTACTTGTGCTTATTATTTATCAAAAGATGAAAATATAGAGTTAACAGTTTTTGATTATGGAGTAGGACAAGCTACTAAAGCATCTGCGGGGATTATTAGCCCATGGTTTTCTAAAAGACGTAATAAGCCATGGTATAAAATGGCTCGTTTAGGGGCGGATTTTTATCTAAAATTAGTAGAAGACTTGAAAAAAGATGGTTATAATACCGATTTCTATGATCAATGTGGGGTATATTTACTGAAGAAAGACGCTAATAAACTTCCAGAATTAAAAGAACTAGCGGAACAAAGAAAAGAATTATCTCCGATGATAGGTGATTTAGAGATAATCTCTAAAGAAGAAGTTCAAAAAGTTATTCCTAGTTTTGATAATAATGGAGATGTTCTTTATGCAAGTGGTGGAGGTCGAGTTGAAGGTGAACGTTTTGTAAAAACATTGCTTACAGCATCTAAAGCAAATGTTATCAATAAAAAAGTAGAAATAAATATATTAGATGATAAGTATATTATCGATAATAAAGAGTACGATGTTGTAGTTCTTGCGACAGGGGCATGGTTAAAAGATGTATTAGAGCCTCTTGGGTATGATGTTGATGTTAGACCACAAAAAGGACAATTACGTGATTATAAAGTAAGTGATAAAAATACAGGGAATTACCCTGTTATTATGCCTGAAGGGGAACTAGATATAATTCCGTTTGAAGATGGTGTAGTTAGTGTAGGGGCTACTCACGAAAATGAAATGGGATTTGACTTGGAAGTAGATAAAGAACAATTAGATACTTTTGGTAATGAAGCTAAGCAGTTTCTTCGCAATTTAGAAGATGCTGACATTATTAATGAGCGTGTTGGTATTAGAGCGTATACGTCAGATTATTCTCCATTTTTTGGGGAAGTGCCTAAGTTGAAAAATGTTTATGCAATAAGCGGTTTAGGTTCTTCAGGGTTAACAACAGGTCCAATTATAGGGTATAGTGTAGCTAATCTTATCTTAGGAAATGAAAATGAATTGGAAGCGGAAAATTACAATATAGAAAACTATATAAAATTAAAATAATATAGCTATAAAGCAAGAGGATATTTTACTAATATTTTCTTGCTTTATTTTAATAAAAAAAGTATCGATATTATGCTTTTTTATGGTATAATAAAATGTGGATTGTTATATGCTTTGATAATCCAAAAATGTCTTTATTTAATAATGGAAATGGATCGTTTTTACAGATTATTTTGTAAAAGTGATGATTATTTAACAAGTTTATGAAAGGAGAATATTATGATAGCTGAATATCTATCAAACATTGGTACTTTATCGTTAGTAATACACGTATTAGATATCTTACTTGTTTGGTTTTTAGTTTATAAACTTTTAACTTTGTTAAAAGGTACACGCGGAATGCAGTTAGTTAAAGGTATTTTAATCATCATAGGATTAAAGATATTTTTTAATTTCATAGGTTTTACAACAATGACTTATATTTTTGACCAAGTTGTTACTTGGGGAGTTTTAGGAATAATGATTATTTTCCAACCAGAGCTTAGACGTGCTTTGGAATATATAGGTCGTGTCCAGTTATCGAATATTCTAAAATACAAAGATACAACAAAAGATACAAAAGAACATATCATAAAAGCTGTTGTTGACTCAGCAAGGCATATGGCGCGTAGAAGAATAGGGGCGCTAATTGTTATGGAAAATAATACAGGTCTTGATGAGTATGTGGAAAGTGGAATAAAAATAAACTCAGAAGTAACTAGTGAGCTTATTATTAATATATTTATACCAAATACACCTCTTCATGATGGGGCGATGATTATTGATAGAAGCAGTATTCGTGCAGCAAGTTGTGTGCTACCGTTATCTGACAATAGAAGTATTGCAAGTAGCTACGGAACGCGTCATAGAGCGGCATTAGGATTATCTGAATTAACAGATTCAATAATTATTGTTATATCCGAGGAAACAGGAAAGATAAGTATTTGTCAAAATGGTAGATTGGTTACTGATTTTTCTGAAAAAGAATTAACTAAGTATTTAGAAGAAAACTGGCAACAATCTCCAGAAAATCTAATATAAGAGGTGTTAGTATGCGATTAAAAGAAAATAATCAATTGAAATTAATATCATTACTAATAGCTATTTTATTATTTCTTTCAGTTAATGAAAAAATAAAAAACTTTTCGGTTATAGGAAACACTGATAATAATACAACTGTGTGGGTAACAGATGTTAAAGTAGAAGCAGAATACGATAGAGATAAGCAATATGTTTTAGGTATACCAAATACCGTTTCAGTGAAACTTAGTGGAACACCTTCAAAAGTACAAAAAGAAAGTGTAGCTAAGAACTTCAAAGTAAAACTAAATCTTAAAAATTCACAAATAGGTGATGATCAAAAAGTAAAACTTGATGTAGAAGGTTTAGAAAAAGGTATAGAAGGTACAGCTGAACCAAGTACGATAACTGTTTCTATACGTGAAAAAACTACGAAAGAGTTTGTTGTTACACCAACGCTTAAAAAAGAACGTCTAACTATGGGTTACGAAGTAGAAAAACTTAAAGTTAACGATGAACATGTTAAAATTTCAGGGGATCTTGAAACTATTAACAGTATTCGAGAAGTAAGAGCTGAAAGTGATAATAAAACGAAAATCAATAAAAATACAAAAGAAGAAGCTAAATTAGTAGCGTACGATAGTAACTACAATAAGATAGAAGATATACATATAGAACCAAGTTCTACAGTTATGACTATTGAAGTGAAAAATATAGACAAAGAAGTACCGGTAACTGTAAATACTATAGGCGCATTACCTGAAGGGTATGAGTTAGTAAGTATTACGCCTGAAGCTACAAAAGCAACTGTTCGTGGGGAAAGTCAAACAGAGTTAGACAAACTTACGGAAATGCTAGTAGATGTTGACTTGAGTGATGTGAAAGATGAAACAGAAGAACGAAGTAATCTGAAGCTATATCCGAAAGAAGACATACGTGTAACTTCTGATCCTGCAATAGTTAAAGTTACTATTAAAGTAAGGAAAAAATAGTTATGGATAATAAGAAATTAAGGTTTTTGGCTATCAATATGTTAGTTACAGTTGTTGCATTGGGAATTATAGTAGGTGCAATATTTATTGATGATCAAAAAACAAAAATGATTACGATGTTTACTGCTATTGGAATTTTAGTAGTACAGAAAATTGTAGAAATAATTATGATAAAAGAAACTAGAAGGATAAGTATTGTAGTTCTTATAATTATAGTTTCTGCGGCAAGTTATTTCGGTTATAGAATGTAAAAAGTAAAATAAAAAATTAAAGGTAATATTTATTTAAATATTACCTTCAAGAACTTATTAAATAGTATTAGTATATTGATGTACTAATGATATAGGAGATATAATGGATAAATTATTTTCATCAAAATTATATACATATCATAGATTTAAACTAATCATGTTACTTGATTTAATCATAGTAGCTTTAGGGATACTATCTTCAATCTTTTTAGGTAGAAGTGCTTATCCTGGAGAAATGATTCGTTTTTATGGATTAGAAATCTGTGAATTCTTACTTATTTCTTTAGTAATTTATGGTATATTGTTTAAAATATTTGGTATTAATAAATCTTTATGGTCATACTTAGGGGTTACTGAGATTTTCAATATTTGTATGTCAGTAATAATTGGGGATCTTTTCGTAAGTATATTATACCAATTTATGTTACCAGATACATTTTCTAATGTACGTTTTGCGATTTTCTCACCATTATTAATTATTGCGGGAATTATGTTTATACGTATGCTTTATCGTGCTCTAAGAGAAAGAGAAGTTAGTATAAATGGTAAAACTGTTTATAAAAATACACTTATAGTTGGTGCAGGAGATGCAGGGTATATTCTATTAAAAGAATTATCTAAAAACAACGTGTTTAAAGCTCATGTTGTTGGTTTAATAGACGATAATAGAAAAAACTCAGTCATTAGTGGAGTTACTGTAGTAGGAACAACATATGACTTACTACAAATGATTCCAAAATATGAAGTAGAACAAGTGTTTTTAGCTATCCCTTCGATAGATTCATATAATAAAAATAGAATTTTAAATATCTTAAAAGACACTAATGTAACTGTTAAAGTAATGGGTGCAGGTGTCGCTATTGAAGAAGGAGAAAGCATCGCTAAACACCTTAAAGATGTCTCAATTGAAGACTTATTAGGTCGTGGTGAAGTTAAACTTTCACAAGGAGAAGTTCGTAGTTACTTAAGAGATAAAAATGTACTTGTAACAGGTGCAGGTGGTTCTATAGGAAGCCAAATAGTACGAGAAATCTTCAAATTTAAACCTAATAATCTAATATTAGTAGATGTAAATGAAAATGCACTATATATGCTTGAAAGAGACTTGGATTTTGAAAAGAGTCATACAGATGCTTATAGTAATGTCTCTTATATTTCAGAAATCGTGAGTATTCGTGATAAAGAGGCATTAGGTGAGGTTTTTGATAAGTATAAACCAGATGTAGTATTCCACGCTGCAGCTCATAAACATGTTCCTTTAATGGAACGTCGTCCTCAAGAAGCTATAAAAAATAATGTTTTTGGTACAAAAAATGTTATGGACGTTGCGATTGAGAAAAATGTAGAGAGATTTATTATGATTTCTACAGATAAGGCGGTTAACCCTGCAAATGCGATGGGGGCATCTAAACGTCTTACGGAAATTATCCTTCAATCAAAAGGGGATAAATATAATACTAAATTTGCGGCGGTAAGATTTGGGAATGTTCTTGGATCTAATGGCTCTGTAATTCCTATTTTTAGAGAACAAATTAAAAAAGGTGGACCAATTACTATTACGCATAAAAATATTATCCGTTACTTTATGACAATTCCAGAAGCGGCACAACTAGTGTTACAAGCAGGATATTATGCTAGTGCAGGAGAAATCTTCTTACTTGATATGGGAGAACCTGTAAAAATTATAGACCTTGCGACAAACTTAATTAAACTATCTGGATTAGAGCCATATAAAGATATTGATATCCAAGAAATAGGGCTTAGACCTGGAGAAAAAATGTATGAAGAGTTGTCGTTAGACTATGAAAATAGTGAAAAAACAGATAATGAGATGATTTATAAAAATACTACGTTAAATATTAATGTTAATGAATTAGATCAGAAGTTAGCGGAATTAAAAGGTATGCTTGGGCATGCTTCTAATGAAGAAATCAGAAATAAATTATTCGAAATTATAAATTGTTATAACGGCTAAGGTAAGGTAAATCTAGAGTTTGAATTAAACTCTAGATTTTTTTTGAAAAAATATTTATTCGAAGCACCTTATAACTAGCGATTTTTTTAATTTTTTTATAAAATATATTGTGTAAGAAAAAATTTAAGGAGAGAGAAAATGAACAGTTTACATACATCTTTAACTCAACTGCTGAAAAAATTAGAAGATAAAGAAGTATTAAAAAAAGGAAAAGCAAATACTGATAAATTTAAGGTTGAAGAGTTAGCGAAACATATTAGGGACCGTTTTGTTGAAAACTATCCAGAATTAAAAGTTAGAAGACTAATGGAATCAGTGCATTACGCAAATACTTTTGAAAATAAAGTTTTACAACAAACTGCTTTTTTAGTTGATGAAATTAGTGAGTATATGTTTGCATTAGAAATAGCTAATCGTGACTTTGTAGTTGGTTATTTTAATACTCTAATTATTGATCCAGAGATAGAAGCAACAGAATTTAACTTTGTATTAATGGAAGTTAATAGTTTAATAGAAAATAGTTTTCTAGAACTACCAGAAGAGGAATAATAATGAAGATTTTAATACCTACCGCTAAAGAGTTAAATTGTAAAGCGGAGAAAGTATTTGGGGAAAAATTATCGAAAAAAACAAAAAGTATAATAAATGAATTTTCTTTAAAAACAATTGATGAATTAAAGTCAATTTATAAAATAAAAGAGGATAAAGCTAAAGAAGAATATGCTCGTTGGGAAAAATTAACTAAGCAAGACGCAGATAGTTATCCTGCATTGGAGCTGTTTAATGGACTTATGTATAGAAATATTGCTCGTCAAAGTTTTAATGAAGAGGATAGAGAATATATAAGTAACTATGTTTTTATAACTTCTGCATTATACGGAGTTATAAATGCATACAATCCAATAAGTGAACATAGACTGGATTTTTTACAAAAGTGTAAAATAGGGAATACTTCTCTAAAAAACTTTTGGAGAGAGGATTATGATAAAGCTATTGAAAATGATGATTTTATTATATCGTTATTATCAAGTGAGTTCGAAGAGGTTTTCTCACCAGCTTCACGAGATAAATTTATAAAAATAAATTTCATGGAAGATAAGGATGGTGTTTTAAAAACTCATTCTACAATTTCCAAAAAAGCACGCGGGAAATTTTTAACAGAACTTGTTAAAGGTAAAGTTACAGATATAGAACAAATAAAAAATATAGAATTTGATAATTTTAAATATATAGAAGAGCAATCTAGTGAAAAACTATTAGTTTTTATAGCGAAAAGATAAAAAAAGAGAAAATAAAAAAGGAATATAATTTATGAAAACAGAGATGAATACAAAGAAACTATACTATGGATTTCCTGTTGTATTAATAGGGTATAAAGATAGTAAGTGGAAATATAATGTTACTACTATGAGTTCATCATACTCATTAGGTAATACATTAACTATAGGTTTAGCAAGCAAAAGTAATGCAGTGGCGAATATAAAAAAATATGGAGAGTTTACTTTAAACATTCCATGCCAAGAAATCCTAAACAAAGTTGAGATAGCAGGATTCCACTCAGGTCAAAATAAGATTGGTATGGCAGATATTACTTATGATTTAGGTGAAAAGGTGGATGCCCCGTTATTAGACGAATGCTTGTTAGGTATTGAGTGCCGTGTAGAGCATATAGTAGAACATGGTGACTACACTAATTTTATAGCTACTATAGAGCGTAGAGTTATATGTGATGAAATGTTAAATGAAGATGGTAGTTTAAATAGTAGAGATTTTAACCCTATATATTTTATGGGTGATGATAAAGAAAGAGTATACCGCTACTTCAATAGTGACACTAAAAAATTAGGTGAAAACATGGGTTGTAGCGCAGAAGATGATTCAATTTGTGGATAAAAATGTGGAAAAGGATGAACTTTTAATTAAGGTCATTCTTTTTTTATTGATTAGTGATAAAGAGTAAAACTATGGTATAATAAAAAAGAAACTAATATAGATATAATTAAGAAAAATAATTGGTAGGTGCTATGAGAAATACATTAAAAAAAGCAAGCATAATATTAGTCAGTTGTATGTTAGTAATGAATGTGGGCTGTGCAAGAAAAGGGAGTAGAACATGGATAGAAAATAAAGTGTCAGATATAGAAAGAGTATATCCGACTGAGAATTTGGAGGATTTATTTGAAAAGTTTCCTAATGGATTTAAAATAACTCAAACAAGGTTGTTTGAAGAAAATGGGAAAAGCTACAGTATAGATTTGGTAATGAAGGGAGATAAAGATACTAAAAAGATAACTGGTAAAGTAAGTAAAGTGCTACTGCAATCTGAGCCATATAAAGAAACAGTGGAAAAGGAAAGTGAAGCAGAGTATAAAAAGGGAGAAAATTTAGTATTAGCTAAACCTGAGCTAACAGAAGAATTATTGCCTAGAAACTATTTTCTGTTTCAAAAATTAAAGCTTAACAAGGATATACTTGGTAAGTTAAAGTTTGAAAATAAAGATTATACGCTAGGGAATGGAGGCTATGGAATAACTTATAAAATTAATGATATTGTTGTTAATAACTACTTTGGGGGAGAAGTAAGTGATGCAACAATAAGGATAAGTGGTATAGAAAGAACTACATACAATCCTTATAAGCATGGTGTTAAAATATTAGCAAATAATAAAGGTATAAATTATCATGAATTAATTTCAGAGGATAAGGAAGATTTGATAGAAGAGAGAGAATAATTAATATTTAAATTTAAGGGATAAATGATACAAGTTAAGAGAAAAAGAGTATAAAAAAGGGCAAAACTTGGTATTAGCCAATCCTGAATTAACAGAAGAAATATTGTCTAGAAATTATTTTTTATTTCAAAAAATACAGTTAAATAAAAGCATACTGGGTAAATTACAAGTGATTGATAAAGGTTATAGTTATGAAACTGGAAGATATGATATTACTTATGGCTACAAAAATAAAGAAATAGCTGATTATTTAGATTTGAAAGATGAGAATCAGAATATAGGAATAGCAGGTAGAAATGGCACAAAGAATTATTTTCATGTTATAGAAATAAACAAAGATGGGTTGACATTTCTTGAAAGGTTCATAGAGAAAAAGGAGAATAAATATGAGGAATAGTACATTATATGCTTCTGATTTATCTTATGAATTTGAAAAGGCAAGAATTAAAGGGAACCACTCTGATGACATAAAATCGTATGTTAAGAATACATATACTCGTCGCTACCTAAAAATCTAGATTATTATAAAACTTTTATAGGGGATTGTTTTGGAGATCAGAGTTAAAAATATAAGTATTTTAACTTAAGGCAACAAAATGATATAATAATATATTATACAGATAATTATAAAAGAAAGGAGGAGAATTATGAGTTATTACAATTTGCAAGTGCATAGTGCCTATGATTTATTAAATAGTACAATCAAATATACTGAGTTATTTAGTAAGTTAAAAAAAGATGGGCAGGATAGTGTAGTTATTACAGATCCAACTCTTTATGGTGCTATCAAAGCTCATAAAATCGCTAAAAAGTTTGATGTTAATTTAGTGCATGGTTTAGAAATAAAGTTAGGTTATGGTATTAGTTTTCTAAAGTTCAATATACTATGCAAAAATACCGAAATGTTTTATCGTTTGTTGGAAATATCAACGATGATAGAAAACAAAGTAGAATGGTCTATTGAAAAATTTGTCGAAGAACTAAAAAAGTCTAGAGAAGATTTTGTAATTATTGTTATTGATGAACTTCGAGACAGTGTGGAGTTCAGCTACTTAAATGATGTACTAAAAGGTTTTGATTTTTATTTTGGATTTAATGAAAAATTCGACGGTAGTCTTTATCAATATTATGAAAATGTAGTTTATACAAAACCGAGTTTTTATTTAAATAATGACCAATACCAACAAGTAATTGTAAGTCGTGCAATTAGGGACAACGCCAAACTTAATATTACTGAGTTAACTACGACTACTGGTAGTAAATTTGTAAGAACTCAAGAAGACTTTAGGAATCTGCTTAATGTTGATAATCCATTATTGAAATCAATGTTAGAAAAAGCACTAGTTAAACAAGCAGAAGTCATTGATAAATGTCGATACAATCTAGAATTTAAAGGATACCATCTACCTAAATATAAATATGGAAAAGATGAAGATGTATTCCAAAACTTTTCATCAAGGGACTATCTACGTTATTTAGTTCAAAAAGGTGCGAAAGAAAAATTATTCGGTAAAGACTTATACAAGTATAAAAAACGCTATGAGTATGAACTTAAAATCATCGATGAAATGGGCTTTAATGACTATTTCTTAATAGTTTATGATTTTGTTAAGTATGCTAAAACTAACGGAATTTTAGTAGGGGCTGGACGTGGTAGTGCAGCGGGAAGTTTAGTTTGTTATTTATTAAACATTACAGAAGCAGATCCTCTAGAATATAATTTACTATTTGAAAGATTTCTAAATAAAGAGCGTATCTCTATGCCGGATATTGATATAGACTTTCAGGATACGCGTCGTGATGAAGTCATTAAATATGTAGAAGAAAAATACGGTGAAGATAAGGTAGCGCAGATTATTACATTTACAACGTTTCAATCTAAAAGTGCTGCGAGAGAATCTGCGAGAATTCTGCAGTTTGATGATAATTCCTTGAAGTTTATTAGTAGTAATATTAGTTCTACAAGAACTTTAAAAGAGTGTTATGAAAGTTCTGAGCCATTACGTAATTTTGTTAATGAGAGTACTATTAACCGCCGTTGGTTTAGTATAGCTCTGAGCTTAGAAAGTCTACCGAAAAATCCATCAGTCCACGCTGCGGGTGTTGTAATAAGTGATAATAATCCTCTTGTGAAATACGTGCCTCTTGCTGAATCTAATATGACTAAATATTTAACACAGTGGACAATGGATGATGTTGAGAGTGTTGGATTACTAAAAATAGACTTTCTTGGAATCAGATATTTAACGATGGTATCTAGCATTGTTGAACAGATTAAAAAGGAGAATCCAGAGTTTGATATAACAAAGATAAATTATAAAGATCCAAAAGTATATAATCTGTTTGCGGAAGGAAGAACAGAAGGTATTTTCCAATTCGAATCAAGTGGAATGAAGGAAAAACTACGCCTTCTTAAACCAACGGAGTTCAATGATATTGTTGCGATGAATGCCTTATATCGTCCAGGACCTATGGCCCAAATAGAAACTTATATTCGAAGAAAGCATGGGGAAGAGAAGGTAAATTATCCTCATCCTAATCTAGAAAAAATTCTTAAAGATACATATGGTGTAATTGTTTATCAGGAACAAATCATGCTTATAGCGGTGAATTTTGCTCATATGTCGCTAAATGAAGCGGATAATATGAGGCGAGCTGTTAGTAAAAAGAAAAAAGAAGATTTGGAGTATTATGGACGAATTTTCATAGAAAAAAGTGTAGCTGCTGGTTATGACCGTAATGTGGCTAAGAGTTTATTTGACCTTATCGTTACATTCGCTAACTATGGATTTAATAAGAGTCACGCGGTTGTTTATAGTATGCTTGCGTATCGCTTAGCTTATTTGAAAGTTTATTATACTAAGTACTTTATGACTGCGTTGCTTAATAACGTTATTAGTAGCGAGAAAAAAATAAATGAGTATAAGCAGGAGCTTAATAATTTAGGGATTAAATTGATAAAACCTGATGTTAATGTTAGTTTAAGTGACTTTAGTGTTTATAAACAAGACATAGTCTTCGCGCTAACTGCTATTAAAAATGTTGGATATCGTAGTAGTTATGAAATAGTTCAAGATCGCTTGAACTTTGGTAAATACTTGGATATTGATGATTTCCTTAAAAGAATGAATAAAAAAGTTGATTATCAAGCAGCAGCTTCTTTAGTAAAAGCTGGAGCGCTAGATACTTTTGGTTATAATCGTGCAACGCTTATGAAAAAAGTTAAAGATTATTATGAAGATAATCGCCAATATATAAACAATGTTAGAGTAGCGTTATCCGCAGAAACAGGTCTAACTTTAAAAGTAGAAGAAGTTGAGGACTATTCTATTACCGAAAGAATTCAAATGGAAAAAGAAGTTACAGGTACATATTTCTTAAAACACCCTGTTCAAGTGGAAAAAGAAAAATACTCGTATCTTCCACTGCAATATATTGGTCGAGATATAACGGATAGTTATGTAGAAGTTATTACGAAGAAAGAAATAAAAACAAAAAACGGAGACTACATGGCATTTTTAACTGTTAATGATGGTAAAAATGATTATGATGTAACGGTGTTTCCTAGTGTTTATAAATACGCAAATACTTTTATAAAGGTCGGAGAGTTTGTAGTGATGACTTTGAAAAAACAAGTAAGAAATAATAGAGAACAATACATACTTGAAAAGTTTGCTAGTTTAAAAAATTATAATAATTTTTGTCTGAAAAATATAAAAATTATTTATACTGTCATCGATGAATCGATTTCTCAGCTGATTTCTAACTATATTACTGATAAATCAGCTGTTAAGGTGGTTATGCTACGTAGTAATAATTCAACGCAGGCTAAAACAGTGTATATAAAAAATGAACAGGAATTTGTTCATAAATTTTTGAAAAATCTACCTGAAAAGCCTTTAAAATTAGCGTATAAGGATAAATAAGAAAAAATATGAACAAAAAACAAACAATACCGTGTTTTGACTAGAAAAAATAGTTAAAATATGGTATTGTTGTTAAGTAAATTTAAAAATATTAATCTAAATAAAAACAGAGGAAGGTAAAACTACATGAAAAAAATCGCAGTTTTAACAAGTGGTGGAGATGCACCTGGAATGAATGCAGCTGTGCGTGCCGTAGTAAGAACAGCAATCTTCAATGGTTTGGAAGTATATGGAGTATTTCAGGGATATAAAGGACTAGTAGAAAATAACATCAAGAAATTAGAGGTAGGTGATGTAGGTAACATCATTAACCGTGGTGGAACAATGCTTTATTCAGCTCGTTTACCAGAATTTGCTAATCCAGAAGTAAGAAAAGTAGCTATTAAAAACTTAGAAGACTTAGGTATTGATGGGTTAGTAGTAATCGGTGGAGATGGTTCATATCGTGGAGCGATGGCTTTAAGTAACGAGATGGACATTAAAACAATCGGTGTACCAGGGACAATCGATAACGATATTTGTTGTACAGACTACACTATCGGTTTCGATACTGCCTTAAATACAATAGTAGATGCTATCGACAAAGTACGTGATACAGCATCAAGTCATGAACGTGCATTTATTATTGAAGTTATGGGGCGTAATGCTGGTGACTTAGCATTATATGCTGGTATCGCAGGAGGAAGTGAAAGTCTTCTTATCCCTGAGAAAAAAGAAGATCTTGATGATGTAGTATCTCGTATTAAAGCTGGTGAAAGTCGTGGTAAAAAACACTCAATTATCGTCCTTGCAGAAGGTGTAATGGGTGGACAAGAACTAGCAGCTAAATTAAAAGATTTAACAGGTGAAGAAGTACGTGCTACTATCCTAGGACACATCCAACGTGGTGGAACTCCAACAGCACAAGATAGAGTATTAGCATCACGTTTTGGTAACTATGCAGTTCAATTGCTAATTGCAGGTGAATCTGGACGTGCGGTAGGTATTCAAAATAACAAACTTGTAAGTACTAAATTCGAAGATGTATTTAGCGATGTGCACAATGTCGATTTATCAATCTACGAAGTTTCTAAACAACTTTCAATCTAAAAACGTTTTCTTTGTTTGTAAACGTTGGAAATTTGAAAAAAATGTTTGAAAACATATTGAAAATAAGTTAGAATATATATTAACGATAAAATTATGAGGTAAATTAATATTATGATACAGAAAAAAACTAAAATAATTTGTACTATTGGACCTAAATCTGAAAGTAAAGAAAGACTTACTGAAATGGTAGAGTTAGGAATGAACGTTTGTCGTCTTAACTTCTCACACGGTGACTATTCTGAACATGGAGCTCGTATCCAAACTATTAAAGAAGTAAGAGAAGAAACAGGAACTAACTTAGCTATCCTTTTAGATACAAAAGGACCAGAAATCAGAACTCACAATATGGAAAATGATGCAATTATCTTAGAAACTGGAAAAGATGTTGTTGTATCTATGTCAGAAGTTCTAGGAACACCAGAAAAATTCTCTATCACTTATGGAGAATTAGTACACGATGTTAAAGCTGGTGATACTATTCTTCTTGATGATGGATTAATCGGATTAACAGTTAATAGTGTAGATACTGCAGCTGGATTAATCTATACAACTATCCAAAATGGTGGAGTACTTAAAAACAAAAAAGGAGTTAACGTACCAGGTGTTTCTACAAAATTACCAGGGATTACTCCAAAAGATGAAGAAGATATTCGTTTCGGTTGTAAAAATGATATCGACTTCGTTGCTGCATCATTCGTTCGTACTAAAGATAACGTATTAGAAGTTAGACGTATTCTTAAAGAAGAAGGATGCGAACACGTTCAAATCGTTCCTAAAATCGAATGTCAAGAAGCTATCGACAATATTGATGAAATTATTGAAGTATCAGATGGTATTATGATTGCGCGTGGTGACCTTGGAGTTGAGGTGCCAGCTGAAGAAGTACCAATCATGCAAAAAAATATCATTGCTAAATGTAATGCAGCTGGGAAATTCGTAATTACTGCTACTCAAATGTTAGATTCTATGCAAAAAAACCCACGTCCAACACGTGCGGAAGTATCAGACGTAGCTAACGCTATCTATGACGGAACTGATGCAATCATGTTATCAGGAGAATCAGCAGCTGGTGAATACCCAATCGAATCTGTTCGTACTATGGCAACAATCGCTAAACGTACAGAGGAAACACAAGACTATTCTCGTATCTTAAAAGATCGTTCAAGAAAAATTGTATCTAAAGATATTACAAATGCAATTGGTGTATCTGTAGGATATACTGCATTAAACTTAGACTTACACACTATCGTAACTTATACTGAGTCTGGAATAACTGCTAGATTAATTTCTAAATACCGTCCAAATGCAGCTATCTTAGCTGTAACTCCAAGTAAAAAAGTTGCTCGTGGATTAAGTTTAGTTTGGGGTGTAGATGCTAAAGTATCTGCTCAAGTTAAATCAACTGACGAAATGTTAGACACAGCAAAAGAAATTGCTAAAGAATCTGGATATGCTAAAAAAGGTGATGCTATTGTAATCACTGGTGGTATTCCAGTAAACACTTCAAGAAGTAATGTAGGTTCTACAAACTTCTTAAAAGTATCTGAAATAGACTAATAAAACTGAGAACTCAAATTCAAATAGAATTTGAGTTCTTTTTATATACTTATAAAACAAAAGTAGCCTTTTGGGGGCTACTCTCGTTAAATGAACACAAAATAAAAAATTTAGGGTAAATTAGTTATTTTGTAGCTTGCCGAAACTAGAAAGTTTCAGCATTAAATTAAAAGTTTATTGTTAAAAAATTTTAACAATCAAGGTTAATAAATAGCGATTTATGCTATTAGGAACGGTTTTGCTATTCTCAAAAGCTCAGAGAATGCTTTTTCTATTAACTCCAAATTAGTTTATTATAAAATATTATGTCGTTAATATGTGAATTATGTTAGTTAAGATTCGGACGATTAATAAATCTCCATCTATATCTCCTGGTATGTATACTCGACAAAAATATCATATAACTAGTCTCACTATAAAATATCAAGAGGTAACAAATAGAATAATTAAATTCAAGGGATATTTTACAAATGAAATTATTATATAAAATAATAAACTAAATAAAACAACCGTTTACATTTTTATTTTATCAAAAATTTACAATAAGTCAAATAGAAAATTAGATTTGATAAAAAATATAAAAAATATATTTCCAGTTTTCAATTTCAGGATAATTACAAAGGTTGATTTTGAGGTGTTTATAGGGGTAAATTAGAATATGCAAACTAACAGAAAATTATATTATTTTTTTAAAAAAATATAAAAAATAAAAAATGAAAATATAGATTATGTGAAAAAAAGAAAAAAACAGGAAGGTAAAATATTACTCAAAATCATTAGAATTAGATTTTTGTAGTTTACCTTCCTGTTTAATTATATTAAAGGGCTATCTATTAACAATATTTGGAGAATCACCAGTTGTAATAACATCTACTGCTGCATTTAATGCACCTTCTACAAGGTTTTTAACTGCTGTTTCAGTATAGAAAGCTGTATGTGGAGTATAAATGATATCATCTCGATCAATTAATTCTTGCATAAGTTTGTCGTCGAAATCTTTATTAGAGAAGTCTTTAGGAACATAGTTTCCTTCGTTTTCGTAAACATCTAAGCTAGCTCCTAATAATTTTCCGCTATCTAAAGCACGAATAACAGCTTTTGTATCTACCAAAATACCACGAGCAGCATTAGCGAAGATAGATCCATCTTTCATTTTGCTAAAGAATTCATCGTTAACCATATGTGTATATTCTTTAGTAGCTGGAACGTGAATAGTGACTACATCAGCTTGACTAAGAAGTTCATCTATACTATCAACATATTCTAAAACTTCGCGAGCAGCATCAGATGGGTATAAATCATATCCGATTACTTTACATCCTAATCCTTTAAATAATGTTGCTGTTTGACGACCGATATTTCCTGTTCCTAAAACACCGATAGTTTGTGTTCTAAGTTCTTTTGAAATAATATTTTTATTCCAAGTAAAGTTGTGTTTTTCTATATTATTAAGTATTTTTTTAATATTTCTACTAATGTAAAGAACAGTAGTTACTACGTGTTCTGCAATAGCGTTTGGCGAATAACGAGGAACGTTTGTCATGTTGATTCCTAGTTCTCTCATATATTTGATATCATAAATATCGAATCCAGCCATACGGTTAGCTATAACTTTAAGACCTTGTTCTTTACCATAATCGTATACTTCTTTAGCAAAAGGTCTATTTTGGAACATTACCGCTCCATCTTTTCCGTCTAGCAGGTGTTTTGTTTCGGCTTGAAGTTCACCTTCATGTAGGTCTATTTCTACATCTGGATGTTCTTTCATCCAAGCGTCAACAAATGGTCGTTCATCTTCTCTTAAATTAAATAGTGCTAGTTTCATAATGGATTCTCCTTTATTTAAAATTGTAAATGTTTTCATACGTATTATAAACTGTTTTAAATTAATGTTCAATACTGTTATAGTGGATGAAAAGAGTTGGAAAAAAATATATTAGTATTATTTGATATGATTAAGATTGCTAATATTTTACAAAGTAAAATTTAAATTATGAAGTCAATGATTGGTGCATATAAATAATTATATAAATTTTTTTCAAGAGTATAAATTGTATATACTAAAATAAAGTTACCAAAAGATAATTTTTAAATCTATTTAGAAAAATATCTAAATAGGTATTGACAAATATTAATGGTAGGACTATAATCTAATTAGATAGATATCTAAATAGAATTGCAATTCGATATGAAAGTGGTGATATAAATGGGATGAGTGAAACATTAAAAGCAATTTCAGATCCGGTTAGAAGAGATATATTAGATTTACTGAAAGATGAGAAGAAAAGTGCAGGGGAATTAGCTGAAGAATTTCATTTAACTGCAGCGACAATCTCTTATCATTTATCTAAATTAAAGAAAGCTGGGTTGATAATAGAAAGTAAGTATAAAAACTATGTCTATTATGAACTTAATGCCAGTGTTTTTGAGGAACTGTTAGTGTGGCTGTATGAATTAGGAGGAAAGAAAGATGAGAGTTGATAGAAAAACATTGATATATAGTGTTGTAATTTGTTTGTTGCCAATTTTAATAGGTGTATATTATTATAGTGTATTACCTAGTGAAATAGCTATACATTTCGGTGTTGATGGAAAACCAAATAGTTTTATGAGTAAAGATATTGAGATTATTGTTCTGCCATTGTTTTGTGCAATATTACAAGTAGTAATTTCTTTATCTGCTGATGCTAAAAATACACCTAAAAAAGGTGCGATGTTAATAAAAAGTATTATCCCTATAGTGAGTGTCATAGGGCAATGTGCATTACTAACATATGCAATGAATAGTAGTTTTGAGATTAGAGAGTATACAGTATTTACAATAGGTATAATATTTATGGTATTAGGTAACTACTTACCTAAAAAAGAATTTTGGGGTAAATATAACTTTAAACTATTTGGATTAGAAAAAGGTGTAAATGAACAAAAAGTTATTCGTAGTTACTCTAGAGTATTGGTAATAGGTGGGGCAATAATATTCTTCAGTGCTATGATTAATCCTATAAGTTCAATTATTGCTATAACTATTTTTGCGTTAATTTGTATATTCCTACCGTTTTATCTTATGAAAAAATATAGATAAGTAAAAAGATTCTGTATTTAGTTTATTAAATAGATTAAATACGGAATCTTTAGTAATAGAGATATTTTAACTCTATGTAAACTAAGAAAACTATAATGTATTAACTATATAGAATGAAAGGGAATAGTGCAATGTTACAGTTAAAAGATATAGTAAAAAAATATAATACTGGGGGCACAGAGGTAGAAGTATTAAAAAAGGTTAATATTTCTTTTAGAGAAAGTGAATTTGTATCGATTTTAGGTGCTAGTGGTAGTGGGAAAACAACACTATTAAATATAATAGGAGGTCTTGATAAGTATACTTCGGGAGATATGTTGCTTATGGGGGGCTCTACTAAAAAATTTACAGATCGAGATTGGGACAGTTATAGAAATGGAACTATTGGTTTTGTGTTTCAAAGCTATAACTTAATAGGGCATCTAAGTATTATAGAAAATGTTAAATTGGCTCTATCTATCTCTGGTGAATCAAATAAAGAAAATGATATAAAAGCTAAAAAAGCATTGGAAGATGTTGGACTAGGAGATCATCTGTATAAAAAACCTAATCAGCTATCTGGTGGTCAAATGCAGAGAGTTGCTATTGCCCGTGCTTTAGTAACTAATCCGAAAGTTATTCTGGCAGATGAACCTACTGGAGCTTTAGACAGTAAAACTAGCGTTCAGATTATGGAGCTTATAAAAGAAATAAGTAAAGAGAAACTAGTTATTATGGTAACTCACAATCCCGAGTTAGCACGTAAATATAGTGATAGAATAGTTAGTGTAAAAGATGGGGAGATAATAGAAGATACTAAACCGTATATTGAGCAAGAAGGAAACAATGGATATGAGTTGAAGAAAACAGCAATGACATTTAGTAGTGCTATAAAGTCTAGTTTTAAAAACCTACTTACTAAAAAGTTTCGTTCATTAATGACCGTTGTTGCTAGTAGTATTGGAATTATTAGTATTGGTTTAGTACTTGCTATATCATCAGGTATGGATAAGTATATTCAAACTATGCAAAATGAGAATTTATCTAGTATGCCGATAACAATTAGTTCGAATCAGATTAATTTTGGAATAGGTGAAGATAACAACACATCTGATTCTAGCGAAGAGAATCTTGTTCCAAAATCACGTAGGGATGTCCATAAGAACCTGTATTCAGAAGATGCGCTAGGTAATGGAGAAACATTCATTAAATATATTCAAGAAAATGCTAAAGATTATTATTCAGCGATAGATTTTGCAAAAGGATATAAAATAAAAGCTCTTACTAAAAACACTAAAGGTGATATAGTAGATGTTAAAATGGATGGTCAAGATAATTCCCGAGGAAATACTATATTTAGTGTACTACCAGAAGATAAAAACTTAATAATGAATCAATTTGAAATAGTTAAAAGTTTGGAACAGAATTTTGAGTATCCTAAAGGCGATGAAGTAGTATTATTTACTGCTAAAAATAATGAAATTGATAAGAATGTTCTAAAAGCTCTTGGTTATAGTGAAAATGATAAAGTAAAATATGAAGATGTTCTTGGGAAAGAATTTAGTATAGTGGATAATAATAACTACTACAGTAAAGTAGAAAATAGATTCGTTCCAGCTACTGTTGATGAAAAAATGTATAATGCTGGTACAAAAGTAAAAATTGTAGCGATAGCTAAAGCTAAAGACAGTTTTACAGCACCTCAATTTACATTAGGGTATACAAAAAAACTACAAGATAGCTTATTATCTAAAGAAGTATCTTCGGATATAGTAAAAGAGCAAGAAAAAGATAAAAGTAAAAATATTCTAACTAATACAAAAATGGATAATGAAGTGGCGACAGAAGTTTTATCTGGTTTAGGAGCGAATACTGAGCCTAGTTCGATATTAATTTATCCAAAAACATTTAATGACCGAGATAAAATAGCAAATACTATTAGTGAGTACAATAAAAAAGTCGCAGAAAAATATGGTGCGGGTACAGAAGATTATAATAAGTATAGTATTACATATTCAGATATGGCTAAACAGATGACATCAATTATGTCGCAAATGATTAATACTATTACATTGATATTAACTGCGTTTGCGGGTATTTCATTAGTTGTATCATCAATTATGATAGGGATATTGACATATGTTTCGGTAGTGGAACGAACTAAGGAGATTGGTATTTTACGAGCTATAGGAGCGCGTAAAAAAGATATTACACGAATCTTTATTGCGGAAGCGGGATTAATAGGTTTTGTATCTGGTGCAGTTGGTGTTATTGTATCCTTAGGGCTAGCTTTACCAATTAGTAAAACTATAGCTAAAGCTCTAAAAATAGATAACTTTAGTGCTGGTTTAGATATAAAATCTGCGGTAGGATTAATACTATTGAGTGTAATACTAACCTTGATAGCTAGTGTAATACCATCAAGAATGGCAGCTAAAAAAGATCCAGTCGAAGCTTTAAGAACTGAATAAAACAAAAATAGCCACCCTTTTTAGAGGTGGTTATTTTTTACTGTTACTTTGCTAGAAATATGCTATAATATTGTAGAACTTAGAGAAAATATTACTGGAAGGTGTTATAAGTTGAAAGAGCATAGTTATTATATGGAGTTAGCATTAGAAGAAGCGCGGAGAGCGTATGAAAAAGGTGAAGTTCCTATTGGAGCAGTATTAGTAGTGGATGGAGAAGTGGTTGCGCGTGGGCGTAATACACGTGAAGAAACACAACAAGCTTTGAATCATGCAGAAATGATAGCGATAAAAAGAGCGTGTGAAAAGCAAGGGTTTTGGCGTTTGGACAATAGCTATTTATATACTACGATTGAGCCGTGTGTTATGTGTAGTGGTGCGATAGTTCAAGCGCGTGTAGAAAATGTAATCTATGGAGCGAAAGATCCAAAATATGGTTGTTGTGGAAGCTGTATGGATTTAGTTTCTGATAATAAGTTTAATCATCAGGCTACTGTCATATCTGGCGTATTAGAAGATGAATGCTCTTTGTTAATGAAAAATTTTTTCAAAGAATTAAGAGAAAATAAAAAGAAAAATTAATATGTATATACAAATATATTGTTGAAGTTTAATGTGATAAATTACCTAAAATAGAAAAATAAAAAACAAGAATAAATAAATATAATGACGATGACTATAATTTTTAAATAATAATCGTCATTTTTATTTTATGTAAAGAATAATCAATGTTTTATAAGGTTTATAAAAATAAAAAATTCTAATCTAAAAAAACTTAAAATTTCTTTTAAAATATTGAATTATTACTATCATTATTGCTTGAAATTTGATACAATAAAGCTAGGAAGTAGAGGGTATCTCATGAAAATAGAAAACGTAGTGAAAAAGTTTGATAAAAAGGATATTTATCTTTGTCCAAAATGTTCAGAAAAAGCTCAAATAGAAGGGATAAGTCTGATTTGCATTAATAATCACCGATATGATTTCTCAAAAAAAGGATACATTCATTTAATAAATAATTATAAACCTACAAAATATAATGAAGAATTGTTTGAAGCGCGTAGTACTGTTTTTAATAATGGTTTTTATGGAAATGTGCTAGATG
>ERZ773263.239-NODE-239-length-41359-cov-5.883014_pt1 | contig 41359 bp, 37 predicted proteins | sample MGYA00511076_ERZ773263 | MGnify/ENA primary metagenome ERZ773263 (study PRJEB29015, sample SAMEA2738155) | human oral metagenome | biome: human oral; feature: human-associated habitat; material: saliva | place: China | collected 2195 ... | reverse complement strand
CGTTGGCATCCACACGAGTCAATTCAAGCTCTGGTGTTTCACCCTTGAACTGTTTATCAGGGGTGAAGGTCACCTTACCATCTGCATCCACTTCGAACTTACCAACATTTGGAACTTCCTTCACAGCTGTCCCATTGTCAAATAGTGGAGTCGAATCCGCTGGGAATGGAACAGAGTCATGGCCTGGAGTGAAGGTCACTTTACCTTCTTGGACCTGACCTTGAAGTCCTTCTGTCTTATCACCCGTACCAGTTGGTGTTACCTTAGTAAACTCTGGACTGTAAGTTGCAGTGACTGGAGTGCCGTTCTTATCCACGCGTTTAACTGTGACTGGATCTGGTTTACCAACGAACTGCTTGTCTGGCGTGAAGGTTACAGTTCCATCTGGCGCAATCGTATAGGTTCCTTGACCTGGAATGTTCTTCTCTTTACTTCCATCTGCGAAGGTTGGCTCAACTGTTTCATCGATTGGAACCAGTGGGTCACCTCCTTGGAAGGTTGGGGTACCTGTTTGTGGAACACCCTGCGGACCTGTGCTGGTTGCGCCAGTTCCTGTAGGAGTCACTTTAGTCACTGTTGGTGTATAAGTTGCAGTAACTTCTGTGCCGTTCTTATCTACACGTTTCACTGTAACTGGAGCTGGTGTGCCAACATATTGTTTGTCTGGCGTAAAGGTAATAGAGCCATCTGGATTGATGCTGTATTCACCTACACCTGGAACTGTTTTCGTTGATTGACCATCTTCGAAAGTCATTGGTTTCGTATCATCAATTGGAACCAATGGATTACCTTCTGTGAAGGTTGGGGTACCTTTTTGCGGTTGACCTTGGATACCATTTGAAGTGGCATCCGTTGAAGTTGGAACTACTTCTTTCACCACCGCTTGGTACTTGACAGTAACTGGAGTTCCGTTGGCATCCACACGAGTCAATTCAAGCTCTGGTGTTTCACCCTTGAACTGTTTGTCTGGAGTGAAGGTCACCTTGCCATCTGCGTCCACTTCGAACTTACCGACATTTGGCACTTCTTTCACAGTTGTACCATTGTCAAATAGTGGAGTTGAATCAGCTGGAAATGGAACTGAGTCATGGCCTGGAGTGAAGGTCACTTTACCTTCTTGGACCTGACCTTGCAGACCCTCTGTCTTATCACCTGTTCCAGTTGGTGTCACTTTCGTAAACTCTGGGCTGTAAGTTGCAGTAACTGGGGTGCCATTCTTATCTACGCGTTTGACTGTGACTGGATCTGGGTTGCCTACAAACTGTTTGTCTGGAGTGAAGGTCACTTTACCATCTGGCGCAATTGTGTAAGTTCCTTGACCTGGAATAGACTTCTCTTTGCTTCCATCTTCGAAAGTTGGCTCGACTGTTTCATCGATTGGAACCAGTGGATCACCACCTTGGAAGCTTGGAATGCCCGTTTGTGGAACACCCTGAGGACCCGTGCTGGTTGCGTTAGTGCTGGTTGGGGTTACCTTAGTCACTGTTGGAGTATAGGTCGCAGTGACTGGGGTACCGTTCTTATCAACACGTTTCACAGTGACTGGATCTGGGCTTCCGACAAACTGCTTGTCTGGAGTAAAGGTTACACTTCCATCTGGTGCAATCGTGTAAGTTCCTTGGCCTGGAATATTCTTCTCTTTGCTTCCATCTGCGAAGGTTGGCTCAACTGTCTCATCGATTGGAACAAGTGGATCACCACCTTGGAAGGTTGGGGTGCCTGTTTGTGGGACACCCTGAGGACCTGTGCTGGTTGCGTTAGTGCTGGTTGGGGTTACCTTAGTCACTGTTGGGGTATAGGTCGCAGTGACTGGGGTGCCGTTCTTATCCACACGTTTCACTGTGACTGGGTCTGGTTTGCCGACAAACTGCTTGTCTGGAGTGAAGGTTACACTTCCATCTGGCGCAATGGTGTAAGTTCCTTGACCTGGAATGTTCTTCTCTTTGCTTCCATCTTCGAAGGTTGGTTCAACGGTTTCATCGATTGGAACCAGTGGATCGCCACCTTGGAAGCTTGGAGTTCCTGTTTGTGGAACACCCTGCGGACCTGTGCTGGTTGCGTTAGTGCTGGTTGGTGTTACCTTAGTCACTGTTGGTGTATAAGTCGCAGTGACTTCTGTACCATTTTTATCCACACGTTTCACTGTGACTGGATCTGGAGTACCAACATATTGTTTGTCTGGCGTAAAGGTAATAGAACCATCTGGATTGATGCTGTATTCACCTACACCTGGAACTGTTTTCGTTGACTGACCGTCTTCGAAAGTCATTGGTTTCGTATCATCAATCGGAACCAATGGGTTACCTTCTGTGAAGGTTGGGGTTCCTTTTTGCGGTTGACCTTGGATACCATTTGAAGTGGCATCCGTTGAAGTTGGTGTTACCTTAGTCACTGTTGGCGTATAAGTCGCAGTGACTTCTGTACCATTCTTATCCACTCGTTTCACGGTGACTGGATCTGGAGTGCCAACGTACTGTTTGTCAGGCGTAAAGGTAATAGATCCATCAGAGTTAATAGCGTACACACCTACACCTGAAACAGTCTTAGTTGACTGACCATCTTCGAAAGTCAATGGTTTCGTATCATCTAGTGGAACTGCTGGATCACCTGCTGTAAAGGTTGGCTTACCGCTTTGTGGCTGTCCTTGCAGACCAGTTGAGGTATCATTTGTACTTGTTGGAGTGACTTTAGTCACTGTAGGTTGATAAACTGCTTCGGCAGTAGAACCATTCTTATCTGTCACACGAAGAGTTGCAGGAGTTGGTGTACCATAGAAATCAGGTGCTGGTTGGAAGCTAATATCTCCATTCGGTTGAACAGTATAGGTTCCTTGAAGTTTACCGCTAGCATCATGTACTGGTAAGCTGTTACCTTGTTGAACTTGTCCATTAACCACAAATTGTGGACCTTCTGGTGCAAATGGCACAGTCTCATTTTGACCATTGATAGTTGCTTGACCAGGGGTAAAGGTGAGGTGGCTATCTTGCTTTTGACCTTGTAGTCCAGTAGTTTCTGCTCCTTGCCCTGTCGGAGTTGCAGCCTTAACATCTGCTTGGTAAGTAGCTGTTACTTCTGTTCCGTTCTTATCTACACGCTTAACGGTTTCTGCAGTTGGGCGTCCAGAGTATCCAGGAAGTGGTTGGAAGGTAACCCGACCTGAATTATCAACTGTATAAGTCCCTACATCTGGAACAACCTTAGTTGATTGGCCGTTGTCAAAGGTTGGAGCAACAGATTCATCAATTGGAACACGGTTATCACCTGGAGTGAAGACTAGGTTGCCGGATTGCTCAGCCCCTTGAATACCTTCAGAACTTGCGTTTTGAGATGTTGGAACAACTGGCGTCACCTTCGGTTGGTAAGTCGCTCGGTGAGGTTGTCCAGAAGCATCATTTACTTGTAAATTAACTGGATCTACCGTCCCAACAAATGACTTATTTGGAGTGAAAGTTACGCGACCTGTTGCTGGATCTAAGTTAAAGGTCCCGACTTCCTTACCACCAGAAGTTGCTGGAATACTTGTTCCTGATACAGGGTTACCCTCACCATCTAAGAAAGTAGCTGGATTGCTAGCCGATGGCTGAACAGGTGTGTTGGCTGGATCCCCATCATTAAAGACGATATCTTTTTCTTGTGGTAAACCTTGTGCGTCGGTTGAAACGTTCTCAGTATGCTTCAATACATTTGGAACATAACGAGCGTCCATAGTATTGAGTGTATCACTTACAGGTGCTTCTGAATTGTTCTTAGCGGTCCAGTTAGTATCTGATCCGTTGGTATCAAAACGACGAATATTAATCCCTGCGGCTTTACCAGTAAAACCTGCCGCAGGCTCAAAAACAACATTAACGTCAGCGCCATCTGCGGCAACTTTATAGCGTCCTTCTGTCGTAGTGTACCAGCCTTCGCCATTTGGAGTTAGAGTCTGACCAGTATTATCTAATACGATTGGTGCTTTGTTGGTGTCAATGGCTGCTTTGGCATTCTCATCGTTTTTGTCCACACCACGAGGAGTAAAGTGAAGGGTCGCTTTTTGTTGTTGACCTTGCAAACCAAAAGTCTCCTTCTTCTCACCTTTTGGTGGATAGGTTAAGAGCACTTCTAAGTCCTCTACTTCCCCACTAAATGCTGTTCCAGTAGGTTTTTCAATATCCCCTTGATTCAAGGCAATACGAACACGCATCCCAATCTTCTTAACCTGATCATTTGTCATCGGCGGATGATTTCTAAAGTTAACAGTGAAGTCGCCTTCACCCGTTACTTCAGTGAAATCACTGGCTTCATTATCATCAAACTTTCCGTTTTGGTTGAAGTCCATCCAAGCACGAACATATGCCTTGGCATTGCCATTGGCATTTGCGTGGAAACGAACGGAGTAATTTCCGTCACGAAGACGATCTGCTCGGAAAAGATTGTGAGTCTGATTAACTAAATCATCAGGCAAGAGTTGCTTGATACCCTCATCGGCGTGGTCTGTATTATCATCGTGAGTCCAATCACCGCCAGAAGACGTGTCAATATCTGCTGCCACACGACCAAGGTATGGTTGTGGATTTCTAGCACCTGTCTCCGCATCATAACCAGAAATTGCGTGAACAGCCTTACCATAAGACTCAGGCGCATCCCCAGTATCTACAACCATGAAACCAATCATAGCAGCTTGCTGACCAGAAGATGCGATATAAATACCCACCTCTGATGCTTCACGAGTCATCACAATTGGGACAGTATGGTCTTTAGAAGTATTTGGACCAAAGACTTGTGAACCTAAACCACCCGTTCTTTGATCAGGATTGGTATAAGCAAACCAATCTACACCACTATTATCATTCCGGATATATTGGCCATCTGTATTAGGTTGCATTGGCGCATAGGTTTCTGTAATCTCTTTACCGTTTGGCGAAACACGCTTCCATTCGGCTAAATGTTCCCATCCTTTACCATTAGTGGTAAAGATAGCATATTCACCTGGGTTCGCTTCTTCACCATCGGCCATGACTACTGTCGCCTTAACCGGCTTACCAAGATAGGTCGCTTCAACCTTGAAAGTCACCCCATAGTTAGTACCATCTGTAGGCACCTGTAACTGAGTTTTACGGCCCTTAGTATCAATTCCTTGTTCTTTAATAGCTGTCCATCTATTCTGGGGCGCCCCAATAATCTTAGGTCGATAGTCATCACCTTTGTTTTGCTGATCCAAATATCTGCCAGAATAAGACAACCAGGTATTCTTAGCATCTGGATCATAGCTATCTTTGTGCTCAGTTCCCTTCACACGGTCACGGTAGATTTCCGTTGAGTGAAACGGCTTCAAGGAGGTAACAGTCAGCTTAATCCGATAACCTGGAGAAATTTCCTTCTCATAAACACTGCCTACTTTAAGAGAACCGTCAGTATCAAGTCCTTTAAATGCCTGAGAATCACCAAAATCTAACCAGTTAATTTGTTTCATTAAATCTGCTGGACGTTTCTTCTCAGAATCCGCTAAAGTTGGTTTCTCAATAGTATTATTTGGGTCACCATCTCGTAAACCAGTAGGCGTAGCGTCTCGTCGTGCTCGGCGAGAACGTGTAGGTTGTGTAGCTTCCCTAGTTGCTACTGGTTGATCTGTATCTCTTGAAGGACTTACAGCGTCTGAAATAGCCTCAGTTGAAGCTGGATTAGTATTCTCTGCAGGCTTAACCTCTGTAGGAGCAATTGGCTTCTCAGCTGCAGGCTGAGGTGTTTCAGAAGCTACTGGTTGCTCATTCTTCGGTTTCTCAGTAGACTCTGAAGCTGAGTTTGTAGATGCAGTATTCTCAGCTGTCTGAGGTGCCTCAGTAGCTGTGGCTGCTACAGTAGTTTCTGCATTTTGTGTTGTTTCAGATGTTGTTGGTGCTGTAGCAGTTGCTGATGGTTCAGCAAGGTCAGTTCGAGCAACCTCGTTTTGAACACCAGAAGCGCTTGTTTCATCAGCGCTAACCTGCGTTGCTGCCCCTAATAGAATAAGGGTTGACAAGAGCACAGAACAAACACCGACGTTTAGTTTTCGAATAGAAAACTTACGCAGGTGAGGATTAAATAAATCTTTTCCCATAATGATCTCCTATTTATTCATTATATTCCAAGCTATTATACATTATTTTTTTCTGCTTGGCTATATAAAATACACTAAAAAATTAGATTTTCGATACTTTTAAAGAACTTTGAAAAGTCTCAGCAAACACTATAGATTACACATCATTATAAAATGAAATTTTCTAGCCTATACTTGACGGTATAAGCATTAGAAATAAATAGATAAATCTTGCTCACACGATCTAAAATATAGACATAAATTGAATCCCTATACTTTCCTTTATCTTACAAAATAAAAACCCCGACCAAACTAATCTAAATTTAGGTTGCTGGCCAAGGAATTTATCTTATATTATTCTACTCGATCAATATCTTCTTTCATTTCATCCATATTGAATTTGGCAAATAGATAGTCACGATCCTGAACAGGGAAACGTTGATCTAACTGGTCAATTGCTCCAAGTTCAACAATACCCTCTTTGATGACAAAGTCCATGACATGTCCACCGAAGCTTAAATCGTCTGATACAAAATGCAGATGATATCCTGCTAAGCTGACTCCATGAAAAATCTCTGGTGTCCAGATGCCAACGATTGTCCCGGTCACATTTTCCTTACTGTATTCAGGTTGATTAACAGCAACTTCAGCAAACTTTCGGTCTGACGTTGACTTAGGAATCATGCGAACGCGCATATGAGAAAAGTCACCATGAATCTTGATGGAACGAAAAAGATTTTCTCCATCATAATAGGACTCAATTCTTTCCTCCAACTCCTTATCATTCATTTCAAAACGCTGGCGGAAAATCACTTCAGCCTTGTGAGGAACGACCGCTGCATAAGGAACCGTCTCTGATGGATCCACCTCAACTACTTCTGGCACTTCTCCGGATCCCTTAGCTTGATAAGCCTTACCATCTAGAACAATCAGCTCCCCGTCAATAGAATCCAAAGTACCTATACCTAAATCACCATATTGAAGCAACTCACCAATCGTCATTGTCCCACCATAAAGACCAGACATCAAGGCACCCAAAGTATTATATTGAAATAATTTAACTGGTTCAAACATTTTTAATCCTCTACTCTTCTTTCATCTTCTCTTATAAAGCAAAATTAGTATAACATAAAATTTTATAATTGCAAAAAACATATCTACATGATATGCTTTTACAATTTATTATAAAAATTTTAATAGTCTAGACTATCATAAAATTCTTGCATTACACTGTCATCCGGCACCAGGCTCAAATAGTGCTGAGCTTCTTGTTTGGCTCTTTCAAGCTCGCCACATTCTCTCAACAGGTAAATGTATTCTTCTAAAAATTCTGGATTATCTCGTAAGTCCCTATGCAATTCTCCATAGAGCTCTCGGGCTTTTTCTATGTCCTCTAAGGCCTGATAACTTCTAGCTATGTTCCATCGAGTCAACACATTGTCCCAATCCTGATCCTCCAAAGCAAGAATATCTTCATATCTCTCCTGTTCTAGATAAAGGTTAGTCAGGCGCAGAGCTAGCTCTTCTAAATCATCAGCATTATCCCAGGCATCTAATAGATGGCTCTCTGCTTTTTCAGTATCATGAAGTTCGTAGGAAACTTGGGACGCCAATAGGGCTAGCTTACCATCAAACGGATTTTTATTCAAACCTTGCTGGGCCATTAGTAGAGCAGCCTCAGCTTGATGGTCTGCATGAAGAGACAGTGCATAGATATATTCATAGCCTTCAAAATCTGGCGAAAGTGTATCCAATTGTTTGAAATAGAGATTCGCCTTCTGATAGTCTTCTTGATCGTAAAGGATCACGGCCAATTCAAATACTGCAGATTCGTCATATTCTAATTCGATAGCCTTTTGAAGAAATTCAATGGCAGCTTCAAACTTTCCTAAGCTAGCATAGCTCACCCCTATTCTCTGGTAGGTTGAGATCCCTGTCTGCTCATAAATTGTCCGATTATCAAGACTGGCATATTCTTTGATCGCCTGTGTGAAATTGCCTAATTCAAAATCTATTTCAGCCATTCCAAAAGTAATGATAGGATCGTCACTTAATTGACTGGCTTCAACTAGTTTCTCACGCGCCACATCAGGTAGACCCTCCATCTGGTATAAATCTGCCTTAATCAAAAGAGCATTGACATACCACGGATCGTTCGATCTGATTTCTTCCAAGTAGCCAAAAGCTTCCTCTAAGTCTCCATCTTCACTGGCAATAGCTGCCAAATTTAGATTAACCTGCGGATAAAGGGGAGCCAGTTTATTATAGATACGCTTGGCTTGTAAAAAGAAGCCGATACTTTCTAAATATTCTCCTAGGTCCAATAAGATAGAATCACTATCTTCTAACAAGGCTTTTTCAAACCACTGTTCTGCTTGCACTAAATCCTGAGCCTCAATGGCAGACAGCATTTTTTCACTATTGTTCACTTACTTCTTCCTCTACTTCATCATCATACAAACCACTCACTACTTTGTACCACTTAAAGATAGCTGTAATCACCACTTTTGCAGAAGCGTAGACTGGAATTCCCAATAAGACACCCCAAATTCCAAACATTGATCCAGACGTTAAGAGTACAAAGAGAATAGTAATCGGATGAATACTCAATTGACTACCTAAAATAAGGGGAGAGACAAAACGTCCTTCTATTGTTTGCTCCACAATAAAAACAATGATAACTTTCAAGAGCATAACAGGTCCCGCAATCAGTCCCAAAACAAGCGCTGGTAACATAGCCAAAAAGCTTCCTAAATACGGAACCAAGTTGAGCACTCCAGCCACGACTGCCAAGGTCACTCCATAGCGCAGGCCAATGATCTTAAAGAGAATCATAAACATAAAGGCAACAATGATTGCAACAGTTATCTGTCCGCGAACGTAATTCGCTAACTGACTATTCACGTCGGACAAAACTTGACCAACCGGCTCACGTAATTTCTTAGGTAAAAATTGTGTCACATAACCTTTTAAATTTTTCCCATCACGAAGGAGGTAGAATAGAATGAAAGGCATAATAATGACAGCAACAATAACTTGAGAAGCAGCACTGACAAAATTACTAGCCCAGTTAACCGCCCGAGCAGAAAAGTTACTTGCCCATGTCGTTAATTGAGAAGAAATATTCTCCGTAACTTGCTCGATCTGCGGGCGAAACTCTTCAGACAGGCGACTATCCAATAAATCATCAATTATTTTTTTAGATTGCTTGAGATAAGAAGGCATGTTTCTAAAGAAACTTACAATCTGAGCCTGAAGATTTGGAATGACAACCGCCAACCCCCAAATCAAAAGCACGGTAATCAATACAAAAACAATCGTAATTGCTACAAGACGATTGATCTTCCGCTTTTCCATCATTTCTACCAGAGGATTAAGCAGATAATAGAGCAAACCTGCCAGAATCACTGGTAACATAATAACTGAAATAAACTCAATAATAGGGGTGAAAATAAAACTAATTTTACTCAAGACCAAGAGATTGAGTCCAATCAATAAACAAACTAAGAAAACCGTAATGGCTTTATTATCCAAAAACCATCTAAAAAACCAACTCATGCTAAATTCTTTTTCTTTAGGTTCCATCCTTCTCTCCTTTTCTTTTATCTTCTTATTGTAGCATTTTTTACAGAAAAACACCCGACGAAACTAAAGAAAAAAGAGAGACTGATAAAGCCTCTCTTCCTTTTCATATATTTTATCTTTTGACTATTCTATATTTCCTAACTTACTTTTGAAGCCAGGCTAGTAGCGAAATTCTCAAGATTTTCGATATCATCTTCTTCTGCTGATAAATCAACCTTAACATTTTCAGCACCTTTTGTTGCACCAGTTGAAGCTAACATAGCATCGAAGTCATCTACTGCTTTACAGAATTCATCATAGAAAGTATCACCTGAACCAACGACACCATAAATCTTATCAGACAAATCCAAATCAGCCAAGTCTTCATAGAAATCCATGATTTCGTCAGGCAATTCTCCATCACCGTATGTATAGGTTGCCACAATAGCAATGTCTGCTTCTAGAAAATCTGAAGCATCAACTGTCGTACACTCATCAACATCAACATCTATACCTAAATCTCTTAACTTATCAGCAACGATATCAGCGATTTCTTCTGTATTACCTGTCATACTTGCAAATACAATTTTTGCTAAAGCCATAGTTTCCTCCAAAATATCTTCTATTGATAATTATAGCACATATTTTTCATTTTAAAAATAGAAATCTTGTGTTACAATTAAACAATAACTCTACGCAAGAAGGAACGATTTTTTCTATGACAATTCAACATCAAATCTTACAAAAGATCAAGGAATATAAAACGATTATCATTCATCGCCATGTAAATCCGGATCCTGATGCTTTAGGTAGCCAAGTCGGTTTACAAAAGCTCCTTCAGCTAAATTTCCCTGAAAAAACAGTTAAGGTAACTGGATACGATGAACCAAGTCTAACTTGGCTAGCCCAGATGGATGATGTCTCAGATCAAGATTATGAAAACTCCTTGGTTATCGTATGCGATACTGCTAATACAGCTCGAATTGATGATAAACGTTATCCAAATGGATCCTTTTTGATTAAAATAGACCATCATCCTAATGACGACGTTTATGGTGATTTAGCGTGGGTTGATACCAATTCAAGTAGCACCTGCGAACTAATTTCTTTATTCGCTTTAGACAATCACCTAAAAATGGATGCATATATCGCTAAACTCCTCTATGCTGGAATTACTGGTGACACGGGACGTTTTCTTTACCCTGCTACTACCTCTCGAACCTTACAAGTCGCTAGTCAATTAAGGGAATATCCCTTTGATTTTGCTACGCTGGCTCGGAAAATGGACTCTTTCAGCTACAAAGTTGCCAAGCTTCAAGGCTATGTTTACGATCATCTTGAACTTGATGAAAATGGAGCTGCACGTGTCATCATCACTCAGGATTTACTAAAAGCTCACCAACTTACAGATGCCGAAACTGCAGATATTGTCGCAACGCCTGGTCGAATTGAAGACGTCAAGTTGTGGGGAATCTTTGTTGAGCAAGAAACTGGCCATTATCGTGTACGGTTACGAAGCAAGTTTATCCCAATTAATGAAATCGCCAAGCGTCATCATGGAGGAGGCCACCCTTTAGCTAGTGGCGCCAACTCCTATTCACTAGAAGAGAACGAAGAAATCTTCCAAGAATTAAAAGAATTAGCGAAAAAGCAAAGAAAATGAGCGAAAAGGCTTGTCAAAGCAAATGAAATTTGATAAACTATCAAAGTAACTAATCTATGGCTCGCAAAGAGACCATGGCAGAAAGGAAATTTTTAAAAATGAGAAAAGATATTCACCCAGAATACCGTCCTGTTGTCTTCATGGATACTTCAACTGGTTACCAATTCCTTAGTGGTTCAACTAAGCGTTCAAACGAAACAGTTGAATTCGAAGGTGAAACTTACCCATTGATCCGTGTTGAAATTTCATCAGACTCACACCCATTCTACACTGGACGTCAAAAGTTCACTCAAGCAGATGGACGTGTGGATCGTTTCAACAAAAAATACGGTCTCAAATAAGAAACCGCATAACGAACTTAAAAACGTTGAAAATAAAGCCTTTTCCAAGAAATTAGAATTGGCTTTTTTCTTTTTAGTACCGTTTTTGGTACCGTCTTGGAAAATTAGTCTTTCCACCCATTCATATAATTTGCAAACTTATTAATAGCTTTTACTTCACCTACTGCTGTTGTATGACTATATGTATCTAAAGTCATTTGGCTACTTGCATGACCTAATCTTTTCGCTGTATTAACCGGATCAATACCGATTTCAATCATTAGTGTAGCATGAGTATGCCTGAAACCATGAGGTGTGATTTTCTTTAAACCATGTTTATCAATAATTCTTTTTAAAATACTATTTATATAATCCTGATAAAGCGGTTCTTCCTCACCGTTTCGATTAATAAAAGTAAACATATACGATTCACCAAGATTTAAAGGAGTGACCATTAACTTTCCTTTTTCTCTTAATGATTGTCGCTTCCATTCAGAAAGTATATCTACTGTATCTTGATCTAACCTTATCTGACGCACCGAGAATTTGTTCTTGGTGCTTTTTTCTAGTGCTTTTCCATTAATTCTACCTAGGTTCTTACTCACTGATAGTATCTGATTATCAAAATCTAAATCAGACCACCTCAATGAATACAATTCCCCTTTTCGTAACCCACTATAAGCTAATAATCTGAATAAAGCATAATTTTTGTAGGGTTCTTCTTCTTTTACAATTTTTAAAAATTGATGAAGCTCTTGAACTGTAAAATAATTCTGTGATTCTATCTTCTCCCTTTTTGGAAGAACCACTCCTTTTACTGGATTATCACTAATCAATTTCATCTTAATAGCAAATTCAAATATCTGACTAATGTATGACTTAATCTGCTTTATATTCCTAAAAGTCTTACCTTTTTCAGTAATTAGCTCTTGACATTGCCATGGTGTAATTTTGGAAATTTTAAATTCACCTAAACTCGGAAGAATGTGAAGCCTAAATAAATCATCCGTACGCACACTTGTAGTCAACTCAACAGTATCCTGATATGTTTTAAACCATTCTTCAAAAACATCTATAAAGGACTTATTTGAAGCACTCAGGAGCTCTGTGAGCTCCCCTGAGTATTTCTTTTGCATCATCAATGTTTCATACTGCTTCGCTTCCCTAAGTGTCTTAAAACCGCTTTTAAAATAGTCATGACGCTTTCCGTCTATCACTCTATAAATTCTAACTTTATAAAGGTAGCCTGTCTTTGATTTTTTAGCCTTATATTTAATAATTGACATCTAAATTTCTCCCTTATTTTATATGGTTTCGGAGCTTATAAAATAAAGAAATATAAGTCAATTATTTTTTCTTAATTGATTGCTTGTATTCGTCAGAATTGACCCAATCTTCCCATACATAATGATAAGAGGAATCTTCTTTACCAGAACTATTAATCAAATACAAAAAATTACCTTCTTCATCAGATATAAACTGTTTAAAAGCTTTAAGTAAAACAGGATTATAATTCTTATCTTTTGAGATAAAATCGATATAATTCTCCAATACTCCAGAATTAATTAAATCTGCAAGCATGAAAGCTAAATCATCTTTGTAAGGTGTCCATTCATCAATTTTATTACTTATTAAGGTGCCTTTTTTGATTTTAGTATGAAGATGCTTTAAAATTGATTCATTTTTAGGATTTCTTAGATTTGGGTTTTCATCAAGTCCCAATAAATAAGGTACTGAAACACCAAAGTAATCTGCTAATATTTTAGCATTATCTTTTTTAGGATTTGAATATCCGTTTTCATAATTAGAAATCGTTGATAAGCCTATACCAGTTTCGGAAGACAATTCTTTCATTGTTTTATTAACTTGCTTTCGTAACTCTTTTACCTTGTTATCCAAAATACTTCCTCCTTCATTTAATTATTATTTTACCATAAAAAAATAAAATGTACAAAAAAATTGTAATACCTCTTGCTTTTACAATTATTTTGTAATATAATATTTACAAGTTACAAGTTTCTTGTAACTAAGGAGCTTATAAAATAAAGAAAGAGGTACTATATGTCAGATCAATTCACTATCAGTTTACCAAAAGCAACTGAAAAAATGTTAATTGCCAGATATGATAATATGCTTCAAAAAGCCGTAGAAAAAGCATTTGAAGATAAGGAACTATATAAACCAATGGTTCGAATGGCCGGTTTATGTAGATGGTTAGACGTTTCTACTACTATTAACAAATGGCAACGTGAAGGGATGCCTCATATTGTTATTGATGGAGTTACTTTATATGATAAACATAAAGTGACTGAATGGTTAAAAAAATATGAAAGATGAGGGTTCTGTATGTCTGATTTGAAAAAATATTATTACATGAGGTTGAAAGAAGATTTTTTTGATACTGAAGAACTACTTCTCTTGGAAAATCAACCTGATGGCGAAAAGTACTCAAATATCCTTTTGAAGTTATATTTAAAAAGTTTAAAGAATGAGGGTAAATTGATGTATAGAGATAGGATCCCCTACAATCCATGGTTAATAGCTACTATGACAAGGCAACCCGTTGCTGTTGTCGAAAAAGCATTACATTTATTCCAGGAGCTTGAGTTAATCGAGGTGTTGGACAATGGTGCAATCTATATGATGGATATTCAAAACTTTATCGGGAAAACAACAACAGAAGCCGATCGCAAAAGAGAATATAGAAATCGAATTGCTAACGAAAAACAAAATATTTTATTATCCGGACAAATGTCCGACAAAAGTCCGACAAATCTCCACCAGAGTCTAGAGATTAGAGATAAGAGATTAGAGAATAGAAATTTAGTTCTAGAAGAACCTAAAAATAATTCTTCAAAAAAGAAAAATTTTATAGGTGAAAATTACTATAACTTAGTTCAGGTCATTGCTGATAAATATAACGATCGTTTTATGTATCCCCAAGGTTTTGTTTTAAAACACTCTCAAAAAATGAAGATTGGAAAATACCTTGAATCAAATTATATACAAAGTAATGAGATCATGGATTTAATTGACAGGATTCCTTCAACCACAGAAAGTCCATTAGCTTATTTGTTTAAGATGATAGAAAATCTCATTCAAGAGAGAAGACAAGAAGAAAAAATAAGAGCACATAAGATTGCTTCTGATCATTACAAAGAAGGATCATAACATCATGAATATAAAATACAATGAATTAATCGAATTCTTAGTTAATAAGTCACTACAGTTTTCCAATAACAATTCAATTTGTATTGAATTGCAAGAAATTAAAGAAATATTATTTTTCTCAAATGAATCTATTTATGATTTGGTGTTCCAAATTAAACGAAAGAAATTTTATTACCCAGTTTATTTTGGAAACAAATTAGTTATCTCGGAACGAAATATTTTTGATTATGTAGATATCTATGATAATGATTATTTAAGTTATAGATTATCTATCGATTTTGAATCACTTATTAACGGAGGTACAAATATGATCGAACAGTCCATTACACATTCAGTTAATGAAAACAACTATCATAAAACGGAAAAGAAAAAACAATACCAGTTTATTATAAAACCATCAAATAGAGATAAGTTAGAAAAATTGGTAAAAGAAAACAATTATAAATCTGCTTCTTCTTTCCTGGATAGTCTAATAGAATCTATCTGATTCTCGACATGCTTGCATGTGTAACGCACTTTTACCATTTGGTAAAGTATAGTGCGTTATACTTCACTCGGAAGTATGCTTGATCTTAAATAGATTTCTGAACTTTAATAGCTGTTATTTTAATTTATATAATCTATTTAAATACTTATAAGATATTTAAAAAGGAGCAAAAAATGAGCCAAATTGTAGCACGAATGCAAAAGCTAAAGAGTTCTAACTTAGGTGGGATCTACTATCACAATGAGCGTATATTTAAAAATCATAGCAATAAAAAGATTGATCCTTCCAAATCTCATCTAAATTATGAATTAACTGATCGTAACAAAGAATTAACGTATAAAAAGCAAATCACTGATTTCATTGATGAAAATAAAGTAGGCAGTCGATCTATTCGAAAGGATGCGGTAATGTGCAATGAATGGATCATAACATCTGACAGTACTTTTTTCAAAAAATTAGATAATGAAGAAATTAAAGGATTTTTTGAAACTTCTAAAGATTTTTTTGAAAAGAGATATGGTAAAGAAAATATTGCATTTGCCAGTGTTCATATGGATGAAAGTACTCCTCATATGCACTTAGGTATAGTCCCAATGGTAGAGGGTAAATTATCTTCTAAACAGATGTTTAACAGAGAAGAACTTCTCAAAATTCAAAATGATTTACCAAAATATTTAAATGAAAATGGATATGATATCCATAGGGGGAAAGAAGGTAGCACTGCTAAACACCTTACAGTAAAAGAATATAAAGATTTACAAAATCAGTTAGAAGAAAAAATAGAAAAAGTGAATGATGCTAAACATGAATTAGCAAACATTCAAAACAAACTGGTAAAAAATAAAAGAGAACTTGGTGAACTTACCAAAGTAATAGAGTCAAATGATAAGATTCAGCAAAATTGGGATAATGAATTAGCTATAAAAAAGAAGAAAATCCCGTTTGGAAAAGAGCAGATTGTAATGGAGCCTGAATCCTATAATAAGATTAAATCAAGTTATTTGGACAAAGAAATGAAAGTAGCAAAACTTGAACAAGATATATTTAAATTAAGAAATGAGATGATAATAGAGAAATCAAAGGGAGAAAAATATAGAAATATAGCAATCTCAAAGGATCGGCACATTTCTGAACTTACTAAAAAGCAAGAAGCTTTACAGAATAAGTATAAAAAGCTTCTGGAAAGATTCAGAATAATGTGTGTCAAATCGAAACGGTGGCGAGAATTTGCAAAAAAACATACCTCTACTCCTCTTTTCAAAAGCCAGTTACTCATAGTTAATTCACTAAATCCAATTAAATTAATAGTTTCAGTTGTCCAACAAATAAATAAGGTTATAGATAAAAATATCTAAGGAGAAAAAATGGCAGAAAATAAAGGTTTTAAACTAACATACTCAGGAGAACTAACTGGAAAATTCATTTCTACACTACTCATCTCAATCGCAAAGCAACTAAAAGTTGAGAATGCTAATGAACTTCCACAAATTTTATTAAATAATTCAATTTATAGACAGTTCCTAAATAAACAAATCTATATAAAAAACCTAAAAGATCACCTTTTCAATCAATTAGGGGTAAAAATGGCTATCAAAATTATTGATAATAATACTAAGGATCTATATTTATTAGTAAATGATGCCACTAGATTTCGTGAGAATATTTCATTCTATCTACTTGATACATTTACTACAAAAGAACTAGTTGATCATTTGGAATTAACTGAAAAAAGATTAAACCTGAAAGAAAGGATAGAAAAACACAAAACAGCTATGAGAGCAGAAATCGAAGAACTGAGGGCAAATAAAAAATAGTTTTAAATTTTGTAAGTTTTTTTCTTAAATATTTCCAGTTTTTCATCACTTTTGTGGCATACTAAAAGTATACAAATGAAAGGTGGATTATAAGATGACTAAAACTCATACACATGCAACTGTAAAACTTCGAAAAGATGGTAAAATCGCTGATTATGAAAAATTCATACTTCAAGGGAAACTCACCAGACAAGAAGTTAAAGCGATCCTAAAAGATCAATACGGTTATGAAGTAGTCAGTTTTCTTCATTGTATTAGTCAAACATCAAAATAGATGTTATTGCTTTTAAGGATGCAAATAGCATCCTTTTTCTATTTTCAAGAAACTGATTGAAATAAAAAAGAATGCTGATAAAACAACATTCTTTATTTTTTTCAGAAAAAAATAAAAGTCGTCTGTTTGGAAAAAATCTACCGGCAATTAACTCAATCTAATACATAACTTTTTTGAAGACGGTTTAATTCTTTTTCATCTCCAATTATTCTTATGCAGTCAAAATAACTATTTATATATTTATAAGAATCATAATATTCTGAGAAACTTAAATAATAACTAGCTTTTTCATAGAGGTTATTTTCTTTTAACTCTTCACCATATAAAACTAAAAATTCAATTGGAAGCATCATTTGTTCATCATATAAGATCTCAATCTCATTATGCACATTATCTTCAATAAAATTAACGATAGTAAGTTCTTTATTATTTTTTTTCTGTAATTTATACTCAAGTGATAATAATAACAATTGGTAACTTTTGTATTCTCTTTGAGCTTTAACTAATGATAATATTTTTTCAAAACTATCTTTCATTCCCAGTTCAGCTCTTATTATCAGTTGCCCATATAATTCTTGGTCATCAATATCATTTATCACAGAAGTTAAAAACTCATCCGTGACAAAATTCTGTTTTAATATATTTATTGAATTGTCGAAGTAAAGATAATAATTAATTTTGTCTTTTTGTACAAGAGCCTCAATTTCCTTAAATAAACTAAAGAATCTATCAACTGCAAAGTATATGGCAATTGATACAGTAACTAAACTTATCATCTCATCAGTTGTATTGTTAGAAACTATTACAGTTATAAAAACTATAAAGTAAATAGCTCCTTTTAACAAAATTTCTAAACGTGGATTCTTAGTTTGCAATTGTAAACTAAATCTTATCATTAAAACTATTACTAACAAGACAGCAACTTCCAAAGGAATTTCAAACCATATAGAAATAATTTTAGAAATCATAAGCCAAGAAAAGATCCAAAGGAAAATTTTGAGCCCCTTATTACTTTGTTTTAATTTCACTTTTTTCTCAAGATTTAAAGTTGGTGTTAAAAATAGAAGACAAATACTAAGTAGTCTAAACAAATTGCCCTTTCCAAATTGTATCGATGAAGCTAGTATAAGCATTAATACAACAGACAAAGTAAACTGATACTCTCCAAATGCCATAATTGCTACGAGAATTGATGAAATCAATTTAATAACCACATTAATAAATTTTTCTCGGGAAAAGATCACAAGAATGAAAAATAATAGAATACCGCAAGGGATAAACCTGGTTAATAATAAACCAAAATCACTTAATATATCTGAAAAACTCAACTGATGAACAACAGTAGGTTGCCAATATAAAAGTTCATCAACTTTACCAAGTTGGAAATCCAAAAATGAATTAATAGTGAACATGAAGGCAAGTAAGTGAGAAATAAACGATTGAAAAACTTTATCAACTCCATGGTTCCAAATATAATTCATTGTTCCTATGATATAAGCAAAAACATTTATTAGTAGCAAGGTCGACAATAAATCTTGTTTTATGACACTACCATCACTTAGTCTAAGGACTCTATTCCTGATTAGTTGAAACCAATTTTTATCTTCAAACATTTTAAAATTCATCTTTTCCACCTCTAATTTAGTTTTTGCCAGTCCTCACTTATTTTAAAATTAGACTGTTTCCATGAATCTTCAATGTCAAATATTTTATATTCTATATACTTATCATTTGTATCAAAATAAGATAATCTAATTTCATCAAAATCTTGAAAGCCTATATCTTTCCCTTTTATAATGAATTCTAAGTCATATCTTTTTATTTCTCCCGCATCAACTAAGAATGAATATGAACCGTTATCTGCCAATACAGTTTCCCCAGAATGCGTTGACTGTTTTGTTTTAGAAACAAATTTTCCATCTGAATATAAAGATAAATTTAGATTTCTCACAATCTGTCTAGTTCCTTTTGTATTATGAATTTCAATCCATAATGGTAGGTCAAAATATATTTCATTATTTTCTTCATAAAACCCCCAAGGATTTGATGTAATCTTATTGTAAACCGTTTTATAGTAAATATTGGTTTTCCCTTGTTCCATCAAATACTTCTTAATATATGCTTGTATTAGCAGAGTAATCGATGAAGATATTATTGAAATAAACGCACCTAATAACGTCGAATTATTCAAAAAGTAACTTAAGAACTCACTCATAGTTTTCTCTTTTCCCATCATAATAAATTTTATCTAACAATGTTTCATTTACTGTTTGTAGTTCCTCACTACTAATACGTTTCACATCAATATCTAACTGGTCTAGTTCACCAAACTTTGATTCTAAATCTAGCAATATATCAATCAACATTATTTTCACATTATTTAAGATATTCTCTAAACTAGCTTTATTTACAACCTGTTCTAATCGATAACATTGAATACTTGATTTACTTACACTAGATACCATCGGTGCGAATTCAATTAGATCATAAATCATTTCAACAGATAAATTACGTTCAATCGTACCTATTCCATTATTAATTTGACGCTCTCTTAAGATCTTTTTGGCTTCATCTGTAAAAAAAGATTCTGATAGTGGCGCTGAACTAATATTAAAACTTCCATTTATTCCTGAGTACCTTATAAAATACGAAATTTCTTTCCTATATTGAGGAATTTCATCATCTAACTCATATCCTTTTAGTTCTTTTTCAATCCATTTCTGCAAATGAAAATTATTTAATGAGTATGTAATTACTTTTAATCTTAATAGTGCACTTTCTAAACTAATATTATCTTCAGCTATATCTCTTATTAATTGACTTTTTGTCATTTCCTTTCTCCTTTTCTAAGGAACTATTCTCTTGTCCTGTCAATTCATTTTCCTTTAATAAACTAACAATTTCTTTTAGCCCGTCACCATGTTCTTTTAAAAATGAAAAAAAGCACCAAAAATTTCAGCTAATTTATCAATTGTTTAATATTAAAATTCCTTATGCTTTTCTTTGAACTTAAAAGCTATATAGTAATATGATAACAACAAATACAAAATAAGTGATACCTGTTAGTTTATGAATGACTAAAAACACCCCAGAAAGCTCTACAAAGCGTTCTGAGGCTTTCATTTAATACCGATATAATTATATCAAAATAGTAATAAAAAATCCATATGAAGCGAAAAATGACTAGATTAAGGATATTAAGAATACGAAACAACTATATTTAATTTAGTGGTATTGATATAATTCGTGAAAATACTTCAATCTTTCTTTACTATGTAAATGGCATCTGTAATTCTTTATTTTATAAGCTCCGAAACAACAAATTTAGTACCTTTTTGGTACCTATTTACTTATAAATATCACATTAAATGTAACAAATATAATAAAAACTCCTTTTAAAGTACGCGATATAATAGTAATTTAAGCATATAATATAAACTCTTTGTAAAATACGGTCTCAAATAAGAACATCTATTCAATACATTCGATTATTGAATTCAAGCCACTTCCGATTAATCGGAAGTGGCTTTTGTTTTGCTTTTAGTAATATAAAACTCCCCCCATCTAAAAGATGGAAGAAGTTCTCGGTTAAAGGAATAGACCATTATATTCATTTATTTTATTTATAATTAAACACCCAATAATATGTACCATCGCCTGCTTGTACACAGGCAACTGCACCTTCTTTGGCATCAGGATTTAGAATCAATTCTCTATTTCCTGAGTTTAGCCATTTGTTTGCAACTACATCAGCATTTTCTTCCCGGCGGAAGGTGATACCAGCGCTACTATCATAATTGACAGAAAGTTTCTGAGCTGTTGGTAAAGATTGATTGTTATAAAGTTCATCGGACCATGTTAGTTCTTGTAAGCCAAGTCTTCTACGTTCCGCATTTAATTTTGCAAAAGCAGCTTTAGCCTTATCAATATTAGGGAAGTTCGAGTTTTCAGTTTTTTCCACACGATAAATAAACTTCACATGGCCAAATTCTGTTTTTTCATATCCTTTGACGCTACTTGTCAAATAAGCTGTCAAAACGTAATCTCTAGCCCAAGCATGATCCACTGCTTGATTAAAGACATCTTCTTCTTCAAGTTCATATGTAACCTTACAGTCATAACCTGCATTATCTATCATTTTTGGTGCCAAATGTTGCTGAACATAAGAGATGAATTCTTCCTTGTTCTTGAATGGAAGAGGATCTCCTGCTTTACCAGTACCAACTAGATTCTCTGAGTATAGTTTAACTGTAGAAGCATTATCATCATAATTATATTCATCGTCCTTTGGATTAGAATGATTATTTGGGTCAAGAGCAGGATCGTCTGGATCCGTTCCATTGAATAGTTTCCAGCGGTCGCCCATCCACTTGTAATATCCATCAATACCATCAGGGTTTTCGTCTCCTAGATGGACTCGGTAATAATAGGTACCATTATCATCTACAAAGCGAGGATCACTCTTCATCCGAGGATCATCAGGTCTGTAGAGAGGTTTTGGTAATTTACTATAATCTATATTTGGATTTGGTGCCCAGTCAGGCTTCTCTGGCTTAGGTGTTTCAGGATCTGGCTTAGGATCTGGAGTCGGATTTGGTTCTGGAGTTGGATCTTCTGCTTTCTTAACATAAACCCACTTACCATTTTCATAGTAATAGTATGAACCATCATCCAACACATAATAGTGATAGCCATTTTCATAACGATAATGCGGATCATTCTTCAGTTTATTAAAGCCATCTTGGTAATAGAGTTCCCACTTACCATTCTTGTAGACATAATAGTCTCCGTTCTGGTTTTTATAGTAGTAATTTCCATTCCAATAAAAGACATTATAGTTATACCATGGATTGTAATAACCAGGGTATCGACCGTAATTATAGTTATTTCTGAAGCGTGGATTATAATAGTTAAATCCTGGACGATAGCGTGAATAAAATACGTCATTATGTTCCTCTGCCTGAGCAGTATTTGTAGCAAGAAAAGCTAATACTAAGGCAGAACTAAACATCATCACTCTTGATAGATACTTTCTTTTTGATTTCATTACTTATACTCCTTTGTAATAAAAACAATGATAGTCTACTCCTCCTCTATATAATATATTATCCCCATCTGATCTCTTAGTCAAACAAAAACATAAATATTATCCTATTTTTTTTGTGTTTTTTGCATATATACTACTAAAGTTTTAGAACAAAAATCCCTTAAGAATTTGATCTTAAGGGATTTTCAAGTTAATTAAGTGAAATCATTAGGAAAAGATTGATTATTTGTAGTTGTAAGTCCAGTAGTATACACCGTTTCCATCTACGACTGTCGCTACAGCTCCTTCAGTTACGTTTGGATCAAGAAGCAATTCTCTCAAACCACTGTTCGCCCATTTCTTAACGACAGTAGCTGCATCTTCATCACGACGTCCGACAAAGCCAGCGCTATCGTATTGACGTGAAATTTCGTTTACTTTCGGAAGTGCTTGGTTTTGATAAATGTCTTCTGACCAAGTCAACTCTTTCAAACCTTGAGCTTTACGAGTTTCATTGATTTTAGCGAAAGCTTCTTTCGCTTTTGAAACATAGTCATAGTTTGTATCGTTTGTCGCTTCAACACGGTAAACAAACTTCACATAACCAAATTCTACGTCACTATATTTCTTGTCCTCAACACCACTCTTGAGGTTTGCAATCAAAACATAGTCCTTAGCATATGGGTTTTCTTTCGTCTTCTCAAAGATATCTGCATCTTCGATTTCCCACTCAGCTTTAGCATCCCATCCAGCGTTATCAAGGAATTTAGGATTCATTTTTTCGATAACGTATTTCTTGAACTCTTCAACATTCTTGAATGGCAATGGTTGACCAGCTTTGGCAGTAGTTACCAAGTTTGTTGAGTAGAGTTTTACGCTAGAATTTTGATCGCTGTACATGTACTCATCGTCAGCAGTATTTTCGTGAAGTTTTGGATCAATACCTGGATCGTTTGGATCTGTCATACCTTGAAGTTTCCATTTTTGTCCAATCCACTTCCAATATGCTGAATAACCTGTACGGTCTGAGTTAGATGGTACATAGTAGTAATGCGTACTACCATCGAAGTAGTAGTTTTTATCATTCTTAAGGGCTTTATCGCCTGGTTTTCCTGGTGGGTAAACCAATTTTGGCGTTTGTCCATTTGGTGCCCATGCCAAGTGCTCAAGTCCTTCTGCTGGTTTTTCAACATAATCAGGGATTTGGTTTTCACTTGATTCATCAGTTGTCACCAAACCTGAATTTCCTGGTGTTGCTGGCTGTTCTGGTTGTGCTGGTTTTGGATCTTCAGCTGGTTGTGCTGGTTTTGGATTAAATGGATCAAACTCACTGTCAGCACCGTTAATTGGCGGATTTTCTGGTAAATCAACACTTGGAGTTGTTGGTTGTTCTGGTTTTGGTTCAGCAGGTGTAGTAGGCTCTTCAGGCTTATCGCTAGGTGCTGGAGTTGGAGCCTCAGGTTGTGCTGGAGTTGGAGTTGGAACTTCTGGTTTTGGATCCTCTGCAGGTTGTGCTGGTTTTGGATCTTCTGCTGGTTGTTCTGTACTTGGAGTTTCCGGCTGAGCTTGAGGTGATGGAGTTGTTGAATTGTTGGTTGAAGTCTTAACCAATACCCATTTACCATCTTGGTAATAGTAATAGTCACCATTTTCTAAAACATAGTAATGGTAGCCATTTTCATAACGGTAATGAGGATCGTTTTCCAAATTGTTAGATGATGAGTTATTGTTGCTATTGTTTGTCAATGGTTTCCATTCACCGTCACGGTAAATACGGTAGCTACCATCGTTCATACGGTAGTAGTGATTACCATTCCAGTAGATATAGTTTTCATCGTTTACTAGGTTGTTGTAGTTGTTCCAACCATTGTAACCATAGTTATTGTAGTTGTAACCATAGTTATTGTAGTTGTAATTTGGATAGAAATAATCCCAAATATTAGAACCTAAATAATAGTTATTGTAACCATAGCCATATCCGTAGCCATAGTTATTGTAACCATAGCTGTAGTTGTTGTAACGAGAGTTACGACGACTGCTATGACGACTAGTACGTCTGTTAGTTACTGTATTACTGCGACTTGTGAAGCCAGTATTCCAATAATTAACACCTGGTTGGTATAAGTTACTATAGCGAGAACTATAACCATAGTAGTCAGCGGCCTGAACAGTATTTCCAGAAAAAGCTGGAATCACTGCTGCTGCAGCTAATACTGAACAAGATAAAAATCTTAAACGTTTCGACATTATAATAAACCTCCAAAATCATTCATTTATCTTTTAGAATGATCTTATATTTTAGACGTGCTATGACAAAAAATAATTCTTCGGTAAATAAGACATCTTGGACATAAAATCTTTAAATCAACATCAATCATGTTTTAATCAGTCAATTTCACATAAACCTCTTAGACAAATAATTTGACAAAAAGAAAAACTATCCGATATCAATATTGCTAAAAAATTCTTTTTTATGCATATTCCACATCGACCTAAACTATAACACAAAAATTTAGGCAAAGCAAGAAATTTGTTCGTGTTTTCAAAATTATTTTTTTCAATATTGTTCTTAATATCATTATATTTTTTATCTATGTTCGTTTTTGTTTTGTTTTACATGCAATTTTCTGATATTTTAAGAGTTAACCCTATTTTTTATTTGTAAACAAGCCAGTAAGCGCTTTTATGGTTTGATCTGTGAAGCTATTTCATACAAAAAGGTATTATAGCTATAAAACAGTGTTTATTTTTGTTTTATACATGAAATAAAATATGCTTTTAATATATCACTAGTTTTTGAAAGATTCGTTTTTTTGAATATTTATCTAAAATAGAAGAATATTACATTCTTATAAATACTTATTTTAAGGCCATCTAGATAGATTCGTTTATTTTTTCTTACAAATGCAAATAATAAATATGCTTGAATAAATTAGACATTTCTGTTTGTTTGAAGGATAAAAGAAAATATGGTATCTTAACTGCAGTAACACTTTTCTCTGTGAAATTTTTATTTCACTTCAGCTGAAACCTTTGAAGGAGGAAAAAATGAAACGTCGCACTCTATCCCTTATACAACTTATATTGTTAGTTGGTCTATTAGCAACTTTAGTGATACAAGATGGTATTTCTGTTCAAGCCCAACAGATTCGACCGCAAATCACTAATCACACAGATGGACAGTGGATTAAAGATAAGAAGGGTTGGTGGTACAAATATCCAGATGGTAGTTTTCCCAGAAATCAATGGCAGCAAATTAATGGAAGGTATTATTTCTTCAACGTCAATGGCTATATGCTGACTGGCTGGCAAGAGTTAGATGGTTTTGGATACTACAAAGAAAAATCTTGGTATTATTTCGACCCAGAAAATGGAGATATGAAAACGGGATGGCAGAATATCAAAGGTAAGTGGTACTACCTTGATCCTGCTGAAGGTTATATGCTAACTGGAGTCCAGCAGGTTGGTGAAAACGGTGAATGTTATTATTTCCATAATAAAAATGGAGATATGCAGACCGGCTGGCAACAGTTAACAGGTGCTGGTAACCATGAAGGCCCAGCCTGGTATTATTTCAACCCAGCAGACGGAAGTATGCTCACAGGCTGGCAAAATATTCAAGAAAAATGGTATTATTTTCAGCCGATTAATGGCTATATGCTAACAGGACTTCACCAAATAGGAGATGCTGGAAAATTCTATTACTTTAATCCAGTGAACGGGGAAATGTTAACTGGCTGGCAACAAATAGCTGGTGAATGGTATTACTTTGCAACTGAAGATGGATCCATGCTCTCAAATGCTTGGCAGGGTTCGTATTACCTTAAAGAAGATGGGAAAATAGCTCACAGTGAAACTCTTCTAATCAATGGCAAACAATATACCTTTAATGAACAAGGTCTTGTAACTACCAATCCATAACTAGAAGATCCACTTCTCTTTATTTAATCCACCTTAGAACTCGATTAAAAAAGAAGTCTGATGTAAAACATCAGACTTCTTTTTTGTTCTTAATAAATCAATTGCTGAATGACTAGGACGTGACTTTCTTCCACACCATATAAACTGTGCAGTTCATTGGGCTCCATTGTCAGAAAAGTTCCTGGAAGCATTTGAACAGTTTCACCTAAAGCCGTAAAATCCACCTTACCTTCCAAACAGACTACTGTCACTAGTGCATCAGCCTTATGTTCAGGAATTTCTTTTCCTTTTGCTAAATGAAGATGGCGGATCAAACGACCTCTTTCCTCGACAGGAGTTTCAACAACATCAATTGATGGATCAATTTTGTAAAACTTCATAAATTTGTCCTCCTTGTTTTATTTTATAATGACCTATAGAAAAGACGAAGCCCCATTCTATCAATTTTGATAATCTCCTCCAGAAATACCAAAGTATTCTTCTAATGATTTACCTGAATCAGCAATTTCCTTAGCTTCCCGTCCAATATAACGCAGATGCCAGCTTTCTGGCATGTAGCCTGTTGAAGTTTCCTTACCTTTTAAAAACCTCACAATAAAGCCATAATTGACAGCATTATCCAAAAGCCACTGGCTGGCACCTGGTTCTTCTAACAAATTACCTTCTGTATCAATCAAGTCAAAGGCTAAACCAGACTGATGTTCACTGTATCCCGGTCTGGCTGAATAACGATCGGCAGCCTCCTTTCCATCTCGATCGACATAATTTTGATAGAGTTCTAGTTGAGTATCATAACTGCGGAAACCACTGTATTGGTCACTTACAGCATAACCAGCGGCTTTCATGTCCGCAATCAACTTGAGTAAGGCTGCCTTGGCAGTGGGATTTTCTCCAGGATTGTAATGAGAAGAGAGGGGGTACTTTTTATTTACAATCAGGATCTCCTCATACTTTCCTTGTAGACTATAATAACTTCCGTTATAAGAAAGCTCTGCATCCTTTTGTTTTTTATTTGTTTTCTTATCTTCTGCTTGATTTTCTATTTGCTGATTGACAGAATGCTCTTTTCTTTGAACAGAAGTTGATCCTGACGTCTTAGAACTTTCCTTAGCTTTCTTATCAAGTGAACAAGCAACTAATGTAAAGGCAGAGAAGCCAAGCAATAAATAAGCTATTGTTTTCATTTTCATAGGAAAAGATCCTCCATTCACAAGACATATAAAACAAGAGAAATTCTTACCTACATTCTACAAAAAGACCACCAAAAATTCAATGAATTTTAGTGGTCTTCTCAAAATTTCTATTGCGTCAATTCATCTGGATAAGCTTCGACTCCGCCCTCTACATTGGTCACTTGATAACCTTGGCCTTCCAAAAATTCACATGCCCGGGCAGACCGACCTCCTTTTTGACAGATGACATGGTAGGAAATCGTCTTATCTAGGCTGAGATAGTTTTCTGCTAGGCCGCTAAGAGGCAAATTGCGAGCACCAGCTACATGCCCATTCGCAAACTCATCTACTTCACGAACATCAATCAATTCAATCTTTTCAATCTGTAAAAGATCTTGTAATTCTTTCGCACTAATCTTTTTCATCATACTTCTCCTTTTTATTTTCATTGATAATTACAACCTTGCCAAAACCTGTCTTCCCTTCAATATAAGCATGTGCTTCGGGCACTTCTTCCAAGGAAAAAACGCGCCTCGGGGAAACATCTACCTGGTATCGGTCTATATAATCAAACAACTCATCCATCAGTTCTTGGTTGACTTGAGCTGAATGAAAAGTCGTCATAAAACTATTATTTTTTATTTCTTCAATTGGATTGAAGCCTTTTAGCTCCCACTGTCCCCCTAAGAGACCAGTTACACAGATAATTCCGCCTGGAGCAATATGATCAAATGAATCCTTAATAGTCGATGGACCTACCAACTCTAGAATTTTATCGAACTGCTCCTCAGTCTCCAAACGACCATCTTGATCAATAACAATGTCATCATAAGCCTGGTGCTTAAGCAAAAATTGTTTAGAACCACTTCGAACCGAACCAACGATATGAACGTCAGGAAACTGAGCCTTGACAAGGCGAGCAAACGCTAGACCAACACCACTGGTTGCCGCCCGAACTAAAATCTTATCTTCGGGCTTAATATGCAAATTTTTTAAAGAGCCAAGAGCTGTATAATAGGTTTCAGGAACTGCAGCTAACTCAGCCCAAGACAAACTGGTTTCGATAGGATAAACCTGATCATTTGGCAGGAGAACGTATTCAGCATATGAACCATCGTAAGCTCGCCCCATTTCTCCCATGATGGAAACTACTTTCTGACCAATCTCTAAATCTGTCCGAGTCGTCTCAGCCACCTGGCCAACACATTCAATACCTAAAATTCTAGGGAAGCTAACACTAGGTGACAAGCCTTGCCGTGTAAAGATTTCTGAATGGTTTATTCCAAATCCTCTAACCTTAACTAAAGTCCATCCTTCTCGTAATTCAGGAATAGGTCTTTCTTCTAATAGAAGTTTTTCTGGTCCTCCTGGCTCATAAATAACAATAGCCTTCATTTTCTTCATAGGATCACCTCCCTTTTTCTGGATAGTGTAACTAATCAAACTTAGACTTAACTTAACCGACAATGCTCATGATGGAAATCAAAAGCTGTAAGAGTCAATAGAAGGTATTTTATATTTGAATGCATCCCAACTGAAGCAAAATATTTTTAAATTCAAGATAATACTATAGGCTCACTCATACTTCTTCTTTTTCTACTCTCTCCAAATTGAGCAGAATTTTTTCAAGACAAGATTCAAAATCTTTTGCTTCTTTTGGAGAAAAATCTTGATATATGATCTCTGTCATTTCCTTAGAAATTCGATCATAATCATCTTTCAAATTCTTAGCATGATCAGTCAAACAAATGACTTTCTTTCGCTTATCCTTTTCATGGGGACAACGTTCAACCAGATTCATCTCTATCATCCGCTCTAACATCTTGGTTAGAGTATTGAGTGTAAGACCTGTCTTATTTGCTAGTTGCGTTTGACTCAGTCGATCTTGCTGCCACAAAGCATGAAGAATCCGTCCTTGTTCACCATTAAAATCCTGAATCTCTTGGTCCAGTAATATCCGATTCATGAGTCGGTTGGATAATCTGTGGATCTTCCCGATATAAAAACCACAGTTAACCTGTTTCGTCATTTTTCCTCCTTTATAATCTACGATATAGAACTATTTTCTAATTATATTAAATAGAATAATAGCTGTCAAAGATTTAGTTTTCACTGTAAAACACTTACAACACTCTTAAGGAGCATTTCATTATGACAAGAAAAACCAGTTTCATCAGAAACCGGTTTCTTACTACTTATTTCTTCTTTTTGGGTTTTGGTGCTGGTAGCTCTTCAAACATAGCTTCAAATAAAGTGGTTAGGTAGTCTTTACTGTCCAAATTGTCCACTAGTAGCATTTCTTTAGCACCAGGATAGGGAGACACCTGCACAGCTTCAGACATATATTTCTGAGCCGCTTTGACTGGTTTGATCAAGAGCTGATCATCATAGATGCCACCGACTATTTTACCTTTGTAATAAATAATATACTCCCCCATCATAGCCCGATAGCTGATCTCATCTAAATCAGATAACTGCTCCAAAATGAAGAACAAATATTTTTTGCTTGAGGCCATCTTCTGCCCTCCTCTTCTGTTTTAAATAGTCCGCAATCTCAGAAAAACCTGACTAAAGCTCTACGATTTCATAAGAATATCCCAAATCTTGCAGGAACTTAAACAAATCTGTTGTAGAGACAAAGATGGTCTTTTCATTGGTATTGGGATGGAAAGTCATGATATCCTCTGATACAATGTCCTTATCAAAATAAACTAGAATGTCTTTTTCTTCATTATTTAACAAACCAAAAGGTGATACCGTTCCTGCTGGTAGGGTCATTTTCTCAGCCAAGGAGGCCAATGAGGCCATTCGAATCCGATCGGCTCCCACTTGAACTTTAAAGTCATCCATATCCAATCGTTTCTTGTCGTCCATGATGAGCAGATAGTACTGGGTTTTCTTTCTATTGGTCAAAAACATGGACTTAGTCCGGACTCCTTCCATTCCTTCAATATAGCTATCTGCCTGCTCTGTCGTAAATACAGGTGGGTGCTCCACCACATCAAAGGTGATTCCCAACTCTTGCAACTTATTAGCTACTTGTTGATAAGCATCCATAGTTTTTCTCCTTTATTGATGAATAATCTTTTGTACCAATGCTTGCAATTCTGGCACCACTTCTGCCTCAAACCAAGGATTTTTAGCCATCCAGATTTGGTTGCGGGGCGATGGGTGGACCAGTGGGAAAAAGTCAGGCAGGTAGTCTTGATAATGCTGAACCGTCTCGGTCAGCTTGATATTTCCTTTTTGATGCAGATAGTATTTCTGCGCATACTGACCAATCAAAATAGTCAGCTCAATATCTGGCAAAAGATCTAAAATCGGTTGATGCCATTTATCTGCAAAGTCCTTACGAGGTGGTAAGTCCCCAGACTTTCCATGACCTGGGAAATAAAAATCCATGGGCAAAACTGCAAAGTAACCAGAATTATAAAAAGTCTCTTCATCGACACCCAGCCATTCTCTCAGTCGGTCACCACTCTTGTCTTTCCAGTAAAGTCCAGCCTCTTGAGTTTTAAGCCCCGGTGCTTGACCAACAATGTTAATTCGAGCATTCTTTGGTGCCGCAAAGAGCGGCTTGATTCCCTGCTTTGTATATGCTTGATTTTCTGGGTCGGCCATGATGGCCTTAGCAATATCCTCTATTGTTTGCATGATAGCTCCTTGCAAAGAAACTCATTTGGAAAGACCAAACGAGTTCTTCTTTTTTATTTGATTAATTCGTAGATAGCTTCTGCGTAAATGGCCGCAGCACGGAAAAGATCTTCTACATCTGTAAATTCGTTAGCTTGGTGCATAGTGTTGACATAGTCTGGGAACATAGCACCAAAAGCCACACCACGCTTCAAAAGACGGCCAAAGGTTCCACCACCAATGACTTGCTCACGTCCCTTGAGACCTGTTTGTTTTTCATAAACACTCAAAAGAGTTGCTACCAATTCATCATCTGCTGGGACATAGTGTGGAGTGTGTCCGTGCTCAGATAGGCTTACTGACACAACACCAGCAACTTTTTCAAGACAGGCCTGAATCGCTTTCGGATCAGTTCCTTGCGGGTAACGGATGTTCAGAGCAATAGTATTGTCTGCCTTAGCACTGTCAAAATGGAAGACACCAGCATTCATGCTGAGAGCACCCATTTTAGCATCCGTATAAGCAATTCCTAACTTCTCACCAGCAAAGTCCTCGTGCAGTACTCGAGCTGCCACTTCCAGATAAGACTTGGCAGCACCACCAAAGTCAAATTGGTTCAACAAGAGGGCCAAATAGGTCCCGCCATTGATCCCATCTTCGGGAGTTGATCCATGGGCAGATTTACCAATGATTGTAACGGTATAGGTTTCTTCATCAACAGTTGAGATTTCGTACTGAAGCTTGTGTTCCTTGGCAAAGGCATCTAAGAGACCAGCAAGATCTGGTAATTGTCCAGATACAACTGCTGTTGCAGACTCTGGCACCATATTTTCACGGAGGCCAGCTGTAAAGCTATGAAGTTTAGCATTCCCAGTGTTGTCATTTCCAAAATGGAGGTACTCGGTGATATTCCCTTTTTCTCCATTAATGATTGGAAATTCCGCATCTGGTGAGAAACCAAAGTCTGGTTCAGGCAGACCAACATGCTTGAAATAATAGTCCATGTCTTGCCAACCGGATTCCTCATCAGTCCCCACCACAAAGCGCACGCGCTTCGATACTGGCAACCCCAAGTCTTTGATGATTTTCAAACCATAGTAACAAGCCATGGTTGGACCTTTATCATCAGATGAACCACGCGCATAAAGCTTACCATCAATGATTTCAGGTTTGTAAGGATCTGTATTCCAGCCACTTCCGGCAGGAACCACATCCATGTGGGCAAAAATCCCTAGTTCTTCTTGACCCTCGCCAAAAGTAAAGTGACCAGCATAATTGTCTACATTCTTGGTTTCATATCCATCTCGTTCAGCGATTTCTAAAAACTTATGTAGGGCTTGAACAGGTCCAGGTCCAAAAGGATGCTCCTTGTCCGCCTTGGAGTCATCCCGCTCTGAGTTAATTTCCAAAAGGCTGAACAGATCGGCCAAGAGAGCTTCTCTGCGTTTTTCAACTTCTGCTTTAAAATCAATTGTCATTATATTACCCCAATCTCTAATTCGATTTAAATCAATGCAGCTGTATCAACGTTTTTCAATGATCTCGTCAACTGGCAAACGATAGCTAGGCTCTAACTTTTCATCAGTATAACCAACCGTAATCAAGAGTTCCGGACGGAAACGCTCATCAATCTCCAAAACTTCATTAATCTTAGATTTATCAAAACCTAAAATAATGTTAGATCCGATACCTTGGTCAGTCAAAGCCAGAACAAGATTCATGGCTACCAGACCAGCATTAAGGGCCAAGTAATCACTCTTTTGTTGGTCGCTATAGCGCGCAAACTCAGCTGGTAGATTCTGCATGTAGAATTGAAGCTGCTCATCAGAGAAATTTTTAACTCCAGCCACACGTGCAATCTTACGAGACCGCTTGGTCAAATCAGTATCCGTAAAGAGTGCTATGGTCACTGGTGCTTCTTTAACCTGATCTTGGTTAGAGCCAAAAGCAATTTCTGCTAAGTCTTGATTGCGTTCTCGCACTACTACAAATTTCCATGGCTGGCTATTGTGGGCACTAGGTGCCAAAGTCGCAATTTCAATCGCTGTACGGACATCCTTTGGATCCACAGGCTTATCATTGAAATGCTTGGTTGCGTGACGCTTTTTATTGAGTTCTAGAAATTTCATAGGTCTCTTCCTTTTCTTAATATACTAGCTTCATTTTATCATATTTTGTAAGAGTTTGCAGAGGTTTTTCATTCTCTATAAGATAGAACTATCAGCCCTTACTACTTAATAAGATTATTCTGTAGCAGAGGTTTCGTTTTCTCCATTCTGGCTACTTGAATCTCTCAAGCCCTTTATTAAATCACTGTAACTAGAACTTCTTTCTTGCTCAAAAACCTTGTTTAAATTTTGATCTATCTTAGGTATCTCCACTTTTGGTTCAGGTTTGCGAAGGGTCAATTCAATGGCACCTAGAAAAAGAACAAGAAAAAGCACCAAGAACGTCAAACCTGTCTCCTTTTTAGGAAGACTACTTCCCTTGGTCGGAAGACCTTTCCAACGAGGATACTGCTTCAAAAATCCATTGATCTTCAGCCCAGTGATATAAAGTGTCAAAAAACCATACATGGTAAGAAAAAGAAGCGAAAAACTATGGACAGATACTCGACTAAACTGAATTCTCATTTTAAAGGCTTTATAGCCTGCTCCAGCCATATACACCTCTACGACAAATGCCAAAATCATCAAGATAAAGAAAATAAGTACTTGCAGTTTCAACAATTTTCGTAGTCCTAAATAAACTTCCTTGTCTGCTTTTTCTTTCGCGAGCACCTCATTCTTTTTTCTTGCTTGGGCTTTAATTTGATGGATTAGTTGAGATTTACTCTTATTAGAACTTGATGGCTTTTGTTCCTTTTTTAGATGACTAGCAAAATATGTCTTAGCTACCTTTATCACTTTTTTGAGATTTTCCTCAGTTAACTCATAAGGGTAACCAAATAAATCCCAATGATCTTTCAAGTCTGATTTATTTGGCCTAGTCACGTGAAGATAAAAATGCCTGCCGACCAAAGTAATAGAGAAGGTTGCCGAATAAAAGTTGGATTTTGCAAAAAAATCAACCCCATAAAGACTACCATACTCCATCATCTTGGTCGTTTCAAAAAAAGAAACCTCCTTTGTGAAGCTTGTGCTAATAATCCTCTGTACTTGTAAAACCTTGGCCCTTGCAGTATCAGGTTTAAGAGGAACAGTCAAAATGAGCTCAGAGACGGTCATTGAGTCAGTTAATTTTTCTTCACACTTTTCCAAGTCATCTTCTATAAATTTCTTAAATTCACTCAAGAAAGAAGCCATATTTGAGGAGGTTAAATCAATCGGCTGATGCAACTTAAAATCAAAGGTTACTGTGTCGCCTTCTTTTATATTTGAGGAGGTTAAATCAATCGGCTGATGCAACTGCAAACCTTGACTTTCTATGCCGGCCTTGAGAGGAAAAATATCTCTCACGATAAAATATTGTTCTCTTAGCTCAAGGGTAAAAGAAGCCTGGTAGTGAGGGAAGAGAGTCGTAATAAGAGCTTTATAATCCCCATCCTTTTGGTCAGATTTTTCCCAATAGTTGGTTCTCGTTTTCCCCTCAAAGATATTAGCAATCATTCTTTCAATGCCTTTAGACTTTAGATGGACATTTTTAGGACTCAGAGGCTCAGAAAAAATCAATTCTGGTTGATCTAGGTAGAGCTTAATTCTTTCCAGTCCTTCCTTTATACTTTCGCGATCATACTTATACTGAATCGCGTATTTTTCCTCTCCCCACTTTAGTATCAGATCACTACCATCAACTAAAATATCTAACCTATCCCGATAATCCTCAAGCTTTATCTCAAATAAAAAGATCGGACAATAGGGATCCATGTTATTTTCTTTAATGTCTAGTATTTTGAATTTGTCTGTATAAATACTCTGAAGTTCTTCTCGAATATCTTGTTCCAAATGATCTCTATGTTTGTCAAAATTTAAGGTCATCTTTCTTTAACTTTCATTTTTTATTTTCTGAAGGAAATCTTTGACCTCCTCCAAATAACCATGTTTCTTAATCAAGAAGGTTAACAGCTCCTTATTATGTCCTGGATAGTTATCTTCACGTCGTAGTTCTTGATACATCTCAATAAAGGGAAGTCCTTTTTCTTTGGCTGATTTTAACTCCGCTTCGTAGTCATAAGCGACCTTACGAAATTGGATATTTACCAATTCGCCTTCTTCAACTTCAATTACGGCGTACTGGGCGCGATGGTTTTTTAATGATTCCCAATCAAAATAGGGCATGCCAATCGTACCTGGATTAATAATTTGTTGCCCTTGACTTCCATAACGAAGCAACTGCTTGTGAACATGACCGTAAACAGCTATATCCGTTTCCTCATCCAGCAAATGATCAAAATTTGAAGTCTCATTTGTCACCTTTAAAGCTCCACCATAGTTTTTATCAGGTAAGTTATGACTAAGTGAAAAACGCAAACCATCCACCTCAATCTTGTCAAGAAGCGGCAAACTTCTCAACCAGTCAATATGCCGAGTATCAAGTCGTTCCATCAAATACTGAGTTAGGCGCAAAAGTTGTATTTCTTGAGGATCTTCCAAGCCATAGACACCATCTAAAGCTTCTAAAACACAGTCATCCCAATTTCCTCGGACTGAAACAGTGATTGGCAAACCTTCCAAAAGATCCATCAAATCATTTCCACCCGGACCAGGAAGAAAAAGATCCCCTAGAAGCCAGTATTCCGTTGCCCCTAGCTCTTTGGCATCATTTAGGACTGCTTCTAAGGCCGTCGTATTTCCGTGTATATCAGATAAAATGGCAATTCTTTGTTTCATGCTTGCTCCTTAAATGAATGGCTGTTTAGTTTGAATCTAGTATATCAAAAACTGACTAAAAACGTGAAAACCATCCTTCGGACGGTTTATCTTATTAGAACTTATTAATCAATTTAGAAACGGTATAGTTTATGATTTTTACTCCTCACCAGCAATCACAGTTCATCTACTTCTTATGTGTCACTCGCTATACTTCAAAACTATTAATTTTGAATACAAAAAAAGCAGGTGACAATCACCTACTTTGTTGAGATATTATTGTCCAGAAATAAGCGGAGCAAGAGATTTATAAGCACCTTCAATAGCCTGCTTCATAGCATCACGTCCTGTTTTCAACTGTTGAAGAAACAGGTTACGACTTTGTTCTGGAACCACTGTATCATCCGGACCAGCGGCTGAAAGTGTATTGTTAAAGGTTTCTCTTGAAGTTTCCATAGACTCAATTGCTGGTTCTACTTGTTGATTGTATGCTTCTTTCCCAGCTTCTGGAACTTTATTACCGATTTCAGTAATGTATTTCTTATAGTTGTCAATCAACTTACCAAAAAGGGCTTTCATATCGCCAATTGTTTTAGCATTGTCAATTTCTTCATCTGTCAAAAGAACAATTTCTGGAGTTTTTAGATCTGAACTAGCTGTTTTTGATGAAGTTTCAGAGCTGCTTGATGAACTCTTTGAAGTAGAAGTTTTTTCTACAGAACTTGAAGCTTTATCAGAAGATTCTGAAGTTGATTTTCCAGAACATGCTGCTAAAGTTATAACCGATAAAAGCGCTACACTAGCTGTAACAATTTTTTTCATTAGTGTCTCCTATTAATAAAGAATAGGAATATTATATTATAAAATTATTTCAATGTCAAATTATTTCGATATCAAACATTCTAAGCCTTCTAATGGTTACTTCACATTGCTTGAGTTTTTTCCATTCTATAACCAAAGATTGTTTACACTATACTCATCAGATATCTGTTTATTCTATTTCTGCTTGTGGCTCTGCCACCTCTCGCAACTGTGCTTGTTGTTGCTCCTGAGTTTTCGGATTTAACTTCTCCCGCACTGCCTTAGCTACTGCTCGTGGTACGCCGACTTCAACGATTTGGTCAACACTGGCTTCTTTAATCTTGGTTAGAGATTTGAAATGCTTCATAAGATTTTGCTTGCGTTTTGGTCCCAAGCCTTCAATGCCATCTAGCTGCGATGAGAAGGAATTCTTGGACCGGAGCTGGCGGTGGAAGGTAATAGCAAAGCGGTGGACTTCATCTTGGATACGCTGGAGTAGGAAAAATTCCTGCGAATTCCGGGATAATTCTACAACCTGCAGAGGGTCACCAAAGAGCAATTCATGGGTCTGGTGCTTGTCATTTTTTTGCAGTCCAGCGATGGGAATATCCAATCCCAACTGCTCCTGAATAACTTCCTTAGCGATATTGACCTGGCCCTGTCCACCGTCAATGACAATCAGATCAGGCGGAGTCAGTCCATCCCGAATCACCCGACTATAGCGCCGCTTGATGACCTCTCGCATACTAGCATAGTCATCAGGTCCCACGACAGTCTTGATCTTATATTTGCGATAATCCTTCTTGCTTGGTTTACCATTGACAAAGACTACCATAGCTGATACAGGACTGGTCCCCATGATGTTGGAGTTATCAAAAGACTCAATACGAACAGGTGTCGGAATGTTAAGGAGCTGCCCTAGATTCTCAATAGCGCCTTGGGTCTTTTCAATAGATTTTTCCAAGAGGTCAAACTTCTGCTGGAGACTAACTCGAGCGTTTTTGATAGCCAGATTGACCAGCTGCTTCTTCTCGCCTCGCTGAGGCTTAAGCACCTTGGTATCTACCATGGCTCGGACAGCTTCTTCGTCAATATCTGCTGGAATCAAAATTTCATTGGGCTTGAGGTGGGATTTTTCCTGGTAGAACTGGCCGATATAGGTCAAGAAATCCTCGTCAGGATCATTGTAATAAGGAAAAAGATTGACATCGCGCTCGATTAACTTACCCTGGCGGACAAAGAAGACCTGTACGCACATCCAGCCCTTATCCACATAGTAGCCAAAGACATCGCGATTCTGCAAATCCTTGGCCATGACCCGCTGCTTGGTTCGCAAGGTGCCAATGGACTGAATCAAGTCGCGGTACTCAGCTGCCTTTTCAAACTCCATGGCTTGCGCTGCGCCAGCCATTTTTCCCCGTAAATCCTCAATAATCTGGTCATCCTGCCCCTTGAGAAAGGCCGCTACCTCCTGGGCTAGATCCTTGAAATACTGGCTGTCTACCTTACAAATAGTGTGGGCCTTACATTGCCCCAGATGGTAGTAAAAGCAGACTTTCTCAGGTGGATTAGTACACTTGCGGAAAGGAAAGAGTCGATCTAAAAGCCGCTTGATTTCATTGGCAGCGCCGACATCAGGGTAGGGACCAAAATAAAGTCCACCATCCTTTCTGACTTGGCGCGTGATAATCAGGCGTGGATAGGTCTCATTGGTAATCTTGATAAATGGATAGGACTTATCGTCCTTGAGCATGATATTGTACTTGGGCTGGTTTTCCTTGATTAGATTAATCTCCAGAAGCAAAGCTTCAATATTAGACTCAGTAACAATAAACTCAAAATCGACAATCTCTGATACCAGAGCCTCCGTCTTGGTATCATGGCTACCTCGGAAATAAGAACGAACCCGATTGCGAAGATTCTTGGCTTTGCCGACATAAATAATAGTACCGTTTTTATCTTTGTGAATGTAACAGCCGGGACTGGTCGGCAACAGTTCCAGCTTTGATTGGATTAGCTTATTCATAGGTCTATTATAGCAGAAAAGAGGCCGAACCGCCTCTTCTTATTATTGTAACAACAAATCCAACAAGTCTTGATAAGATTGGAGAATGTAGGTTGGTCTAGCCTGTGTTTGATTCGTCAAACTCTTCGGATTATACCAAGCCGTATCAATTCCAGCATTGTTACCACCGGCAATGTCAGCAGTCAATGAATCCCCAACCATCAAAGCCTGACTCTTATCAAAACCTGGTATCTGCTCTGCTATTTTTTCATAAAACAAAGCTTCAGGCTTCTGAGTCCCCATCTGCTCCGAGATGAAAATATGGTTAAAATAGGGTGAGATGTCGGAATGGGCCATACGGCCAGTCTGAATAGCTGTGATGCCATTGGTCGCTCCGTAAATCTCATAATCAGCTTCTGTCAGACTGTCCAACAACTCGCTAGCACCAGCGTATGTTTGGCCTTGCTGAGCAATATGCTGTTGATAGAGGTGGGCCAACTCGGCACCATCCTTCTCAATGCCAAAATGATCAAAAAGACGAGAAAAGCGAGTATTGACAAGCTCAGGCTTAGTGATTTTCCCCTTCTCCAAATCCCGCCAAAGCCCCTTGTTCATGGGAATATAATAGTCTTTGTAGGTCTGAATCTCCGTTACGCCCTGCTCCTCCAAAAACTGAGTCAGGGCGATATCTTCTGCCGTATCAAAATCCAGCAGCGTATGGTCAAGGTCGAAAAGTAAAAATTTGTATGACAAATTATTTTTTCCTTTCTAAGCAGTATGATATGACTTTTTTAAAACAGACTCTTTGCCCATTTTTCTGAAATAGCAGTTTCTTTCAAAACCAATTCCTGCCACTGCCCTGAATAATAAATCCCTTCATTTTTGGCCGAATTTTTGACATTGCGACTAATATTATCTGGGAGCAAAGCAGAAATTTCTTTCCACGTAGCTCTACTTTTACCCGATAAAGTTAAAATTTTTTCCTCAGAAAATTTAAAAGTTCCATAGCCTTTTTTTCTATTATCAAAACTCAAAAAATCAGTTGGGAGATATAAAGCGTTGCATTTTTTATTAATAAAATGATTAAAGCTATGTGGATGCCAACTGTAATTGTTTTTAATTTGTACATTGTCAATAATTATCTCTCCAACTTGTAGATAACCAAATATTATGTGCAAATTCGGCGCTTTTTTCACATAACGTAAAGTACCATCATGTAGATTTCCCTCAGTCTGCTTAAACCATCCAAAAAATAAAAATAAATCGCCTAAATCAACTTGTTGATTTTTTAGATAAGACTGAGCGCTATCACATTGCCCGAATATAGATTTCCATTCATTGATATTATCTACTCTAACTCCATCTCGAATATCTGGATCTAGATGACAATTCCAATTTCCTATTTTACTATCTTTAGGTTTTAATTGTCTTAGAATTTCTGAATAAGAAACCCCTTCGTATTGTATGTCAGAATATCTTAATTTGTCCATTTTTGCTGGTATCGGCAAGGACAATAACGTTCCGTCAGGCATTATTGGACTAGGAACTCCTCCTGCCGTACCATCAAATCCTTTTCTGGATAAAATGATTTTCATTTATGTGTTCCTCCAATAAAAAACGGGTGATAAGGCAAGTCAACTATTTCGTTTTTATCACCAATAGTCTCTGTAATAAAAGCTAATAATTCCTCAACATCATTTGGCCGCTCATTTGAATTATAAAAACCATTTTTAGTATTCCATCTTGGAAATGGTTTTCCGCTTAAACGTGCGCGATTTCCCATCGGGAAAAAATCTAATATTGAACTCGGTACTTCCAGAGGAGATTTACCAAAATACTTAAACCGATGAGAAATAATAATAGGTTCATCAATAGTTTTTTGACTCCACCATTCATGATCAATATAATAATTATAAGCATAGGCATCACGTCGATTATTTGAGCAATCTGACTTCAAATAATTCCTAATAGAGTCAATTTTTGTAATTTTTGCCACAAAAATCAAGTGATTATATTTAGGAGAAATGAACATTCCTTGGTCATCACGCCACTTATTACCATCATTCGAATGACCTGCTATCGCCATAACATATGCATTAACTTCACCAGAATTAATTCTATCAGCCCAGTTCCTTTTCAAATTTCGACGCAGTTGTACCATGCAGCCACCTTCAGTTAATAATTCCGGTGTTGATTCATAGCTTTCTGTAAATACACACGGATTAATTCCATAATCATGTGTCATACGATAACAGTAAATAATTGTCTGCTTTTCCATAAAAAACTCATCAGTAAATTCTAACCCAAATCCATTATACCACAAGCCACAAAAAACCAGCCGCTCAAAAACGAACGGCTGGTTTCTAATCTATTTCACCACTGGTATCCAGACTCCCATTTGATAGTCTGGTGCCCCCGGTTTCGATCCTGCATCATTACCAAACAGCATCTTCGTTTTTCTCACTTCTTCTACTCTTCTTTATAGTGAATACACAAATCTCTAAATTTATTATCTAGCGCTGCAATATCAAACAAGACTTCTGACAGTTTTTGATAATCTTCCTTGATACAAAATAGATGAGCTTGGCCGAACAATTTTGCTAAATTTTCTTTTAGTTCAGATCTGACCGTATCGTGGTCTTTTA
>ERZ773263.231-NODE-231-length-42179-cov-9.921850_pt1 | contig 42179 bp, 48 predicted proteins | sample MGYA00511076_ERZ773263 | MGnify/ENA primary metagenome ERZ773263 (study PRJEB29015, sample SAMEA2738155) | human oral metagenome | biome: human oral; feature: human-associated habitat; material: saliva | place: China | collected 2195 ... | reverse complement strand
GCATTCACAGGAAAATTTAAGGGAATTGAGGATAATAGAAGTATCAGACCCCCAGTCTGATGTAAGAAATTATACGCACCGACCCTCTTTGTTTTACTCTCTTATGGTGCGTTTGGCCCTTCTGGCTGTTATCCAGACAGAAGGGCTTTTTATTTTATTTATGTCGAGTAGGGTCTGATTTATACAGAGCGGTTCCCTCAGCCCTTATGCTTCTGCGAAGCTATAGTCCCAGGCAGGCTCTTCGCGCCCAATGGCCCATAGGGGCGCTGGCCAGGATCCCTCTCCATATTTCTGCACCTCTGTGGTCTACTTCCTGGCCTTCTGGTGGTAAAACACGCAGATACAAACTCGATTTTCCCAGTTTTCCACAATTTCCATTTTTGTATCTGCGTGTTTTACCACCAGGGTTCCTGTGGCTTAAAACGGCAAGTCCCAATTTCGGCGGCAGCGAACACTGCAATATATGCTGTGCCGGGAAAGTTGACTGTATTGCGGCATTTCGCCCGGTACTGATAAAACCAGATACTGATAAAACCATGGAAAGGTACTTGTGCTATGCGTGAATACGACCTCATCGTCATAGGGTTTGGCAAAGCAGGCAAAACATTGGTTGCCAGACAGGCTGCGGCCGGCAAGAAGGTTGTCCTCATTGAAAAAAGCCCTGCGATGTATGGCGGGACGTGCATCAACATTGCCTGCATCCCGACTAAAACTATGCTTGTTGCTGCCGAGAAGGGGCTGGGGTTTGATGAGGTCATGGCTCAGAGGTCTGCTGTGGTTTCCCGGCTCAATAAGAAGAATTATGCCGCGGTATCCGGCACTGCTGACGTCATTGACGCACGGGCGCGGTTCGTATCCAACAAGGTGGTTGAGGTCTCCGCAGGGGCAGATACGGAGCTGCTCACCGCTGCGGCTATCGTCATCAATACCGGCGCTGTCCCTGTGATACCAGATATCCCGGGGCTGGCAGGATCCGCGTATGCTTACGATTCCACTGGGATACAGGGCCTCAGCTCACGTCCCGGCAGGCTGGGGATCATCGGCGGAGGGCATATCGGCCTTGAGTTTGCAGGCATTTTCAATAAGCTTGGGACCGAGGTGACGGTGTTTGTTAACGGTCCCGGTATCCTCAGGGGGACTGAACCTGAAATCGCCGATCTCGCATATTCGTATATGAAGGAAGACGGGATCCGCTTTGAACTGGACTCCGCTGTTGCATCTGTGGAAGACTCACGGGGTGCCGCTGTGCTCTCAACCAACAAAGGCGATTTTACGTTTGATGCAGTGCTTTATGCGGTCGGCCGGCGCCCTAATATTGACGGGCTCGGGCTTGAGGCTACAGATATTGAACTGACTGACAGCGGGGCGATCAAAACTGACAGGTTCCTCCAGACAGCTGTCCCCGGAGTGTTTGCCGCTGGGGATGTCAATGGGGGTCTGCAATTTACGTACATATCCCTTGATGATTTCCGGATAATCAACGCTTATCTCAGCCGGGCAGGGCAGGGCGGGCAGACGTACAGCCTTGCTGACCGGAAGAATATCCCCACGGCTACATTTATTACCCCTCCGCTGGCGCATATAGGCCTTACCGAAGCGCAGGCGCAGGGACAGGGGCTTGATTACAGGACAAAAACGCTTCCTGTTGCATCTATGCCGCGCGCGCACGTCAATAATGATCTCAGGGGAATGTTCAAAGCCATTATCAGCAGGGGAGACGGGCGCATCCTTGGCGCAACGCTTTTCGGCAGCCAGGCACACGAACTTATTAACCTCATCAAGATGGCGATGGATAACAACATACCGGCAGAGTATCTCGCCAGCCAGGTGTTCACCCATCCTACGATGGCTGAGAATTTCAACGACCTTTTTGCGGCCTGATACAGGAGCTTAGGTAAGTTACACTGTATCCCAGCCGTGCAGCAGGGCATTGAGGCCGGTCTCAAACAGGTGGGAGAAGGACCATCCGGCTGTATCCATGGGTTTCAGCAGATCTGTAAGGGTTTCCTTTTCACGCGGGCCGGCAGCGGCGAGCATCCCGGCAAGGCCTTCGTCTATGTCCTTTGCAGCGCCGCCCGCAGGAGGGGCAACTTCAGCGGCAGCAACGCCTCCCACGTACATAGTGACCATATTGATCATTCCGAGTGCGTTGCCCGGCAGGGGGACTCCCAGATCGGCTATCTGTACCAGCAGCCGGGCCGCGGATGCGAACTCGTTCGCTGTACTCATCGGATGTGTCAGGACAAGGATAACTGCGTTAGGATGGCTGTGCAGGATATCCATGAGACAATGGGCATACAGGCTGAAAACTGTTTTCCAGTCCGTGTTCCCGGCAGTAAAGCTCTCCTCTGACAAGGCGGATGTGCATCGGTCGAAAACTTCCTGCCAGATGATTTCTGCAACCCCATCCAGCAGAGCGGCTTTATCCGGGATATGGCGGTAAAAAGCGGCCTGGGAAACACCGAGCCGCTTGCCGAGCGTGCGGAGGGAAAGGGCATCAAAACCTTTCTCATCAACGAGGGTGAGCGCCTCGCGGAGGATGCTTTCACGCGTCAGATGCCCGCGTTTTAAACCGCTGCCCTTTCTTTCCCCTGTATCGCCCATGCCTACGCTCCTATTCCATTTTCCTGGTATCTACCCCCATAATGCATCTTATTATACAGACAGCTACGAGGACGGCAAGGAATATCAGCAGTATCCCGATCTGTCCGCCAACGTCGCCTATGCCCGCCGAATCCAGGCTGACCTTATGGACTGCGTCAAGCGCCCAGTATGCAGGGGATATTTTTGACACCGGCCGGGCCCAGTCGGGGAACCCTGAAGTCGAGCCGATAGCGCCGCCGATCCCTGCCATCAGCATCCCGACAAGGCTTGCCAGGGCTAGTGCTGTGTTTTCGGACCGGATCCACAGGGACAGCACCACTCCGAAAGTGGTGAGGACTGCAGAGAATACAAGTGCCACTATGACAAGCGCTGCTATACTCCCGTTGGGGCGGTAACCATACAGAAGGCTTCCCGCAGCCAGTACTACAATAAGCTGCACAGCCTGGATCAGATAAATAACTGCCGTTTTCCCCATGATGATATCTGCCGGTGTGGCTGCGGTTGACCGGAGCCGGGGCCATGTCCCCCAGGTGTGTTCATCAAAGAATGACTGGACGATGAACTGCACAGAGAGGAAAGAGAACAGGACCGCCATCCCGGGGACTACCTGTTCCGCACCCGTTGCTGAAGCATACCCCTCTGAGATAAGCAGGGTTTTGGAAGAAGGTATCATGAACGGTGTAAGTATCAGCGGTATTATAGTCATTAGGATTGTAGGTGTGGGATCGCGCAGCTGGATCAGCAGGTTGAGCCTGGCTATAGCCATAAAACGTTTGATTTTCATTATTTCTCCTTTATTTCTTCGTCTGCAGTTTTTTCTGTACCGACGATATTCAGATACACGCTTTCCAGTGAAGGGCGGACTATACGGATGTCGCTGACTGCGGAATCGTCCACCTGAGGGTCTGCGAGCAGCCTGGCGATGGCGCACCCGGGATCCTCTGCCGGCCCTTCCAATGACAAATGCCCTTCTTCTTCGCGCCATCCGCTGACATCAGGCAGAGTGCCGGAAGCGAAGGAAACGTGTATCGAAGAATCCGAATGCCTGCTGATGAGGTCGGGGATAGTGCCTGAAGCAGCTATCGTACCTTCATTGAGGATGGCGATAGTAGCGTTGAGCTTTTCAAATTCGGTCAGGTAATGCGACGTGTACACGACGGCCGTGCCTTCATCCGCAAGGGAGCGGACCATGTGCAATATCCTGTTGCGTGCCTCGACATCAGCACCTACTGTAGGTTCGTCGAGGAAGGCAACGCGGGGATGGTGCATTAATGCCATGCCTGTGTGCAGCCGCCGTTTCTGGCCGCCGGACAGGTCCCCTGCGTTTTGCTTCGTCTGGTTTTCCAGCCCCAGCGCCTCGATGATCTCATGGGCCCGCTGCACTGATTTTGCGGCGGATATCCCCTGTATCCGGCCTATGCTGGTGAGGTTCTGTTCAACAGAAAGATGGGGATAAACGGCGATGTCCTGCGGGGCGTAGCCGATATACCGTCCGATACTCCTGCGGGAAGGGTCTTTGCCGCAGATGCGGATCTGCCCCGAGTCGGGGCGGAGCATCCCGCACATAATGGTGATCAGTGTGGATTTGCCGGCGCCGTTCTTTCCCAGCAGGCCGAGTATCTGTCCGGGGCGGACTTTCAGGTCCACGCCGCGCAGGACTTTTGTGCTCCCGTATGACTTCTGTACGCCAGTAAGGCTTATGGCTTCGTCCGATGGATCTGTATCCATGTGTCCGGCCTCCAATCAATGTTTACAGTGTTAACTTATGCAGTTAACGATGTTAACATCGATAGTCCCGATACAGGCGCTGCCGGCGTGTCGCGCTTGATTTTTTGGGAGGGGGCGGACTGCGGCTTCCTCAAATTCAGAAGCAATAATGACTATATAGCAGCGCAACAATGCCTGAGCCGATGATTATTGGCATGCCCAACTCGCCATAGTGGCAAAAATCGCAAGTGCGATGTACAATATTTTCCTGTTGCCCCTCTAGCTCAACGGCAGAGCAGCGTCCTTTTAAGTCGTGGGTTGTGGGTTTCGCCCACCGACAAGTCCCATTTTCTCCAGAAGATCATCACTCAGAAGAGTCTCTGGCTTCACCTGCAGCAGAGCAGCTACCTTTTCGATGTCTGAAATAGACCATGCTGCTTTCCCGTTCATCTTGGCCGAAACAGATGGGTGCTTAATATCGAGAGCATCAGCGATATCGTTTTGATTCATGTGCCGAATAGATAAATACAATCGTACGTTCTGTACAAATACATCTTCTAATCGACCTCTAGCAATCGTCGTTTCCATAGTTCAAATAGTACATCATTTCGTCAACAATTAGATACAAACGACACGCCGTAAATCAAAACGTCGAATTGATATATAAAATGTAGCTATGATTGACATTAAAAAGCCGATAACTACATACGAACGAATTTCTCTCCTTCTTCGTCTCAAGAAGGTTACAACAACCGCTTTTGCCGAAGGCATTGGGATTTCACGTTCTTCAGCATCTCAGAAACTTAGCGGTAAGGTTTCATGGTCAGCCCAAGATATAACGAAAACCGCTGAATTCTTGCACATATCCTCTGATCAGCTATTGGGATTAGAGCCTTTAACTGTTCAAGTTGATTAGTGGGGAGGTTGTGATGAGGCTTGGGTTTGCTGTTTTGTTGGCCGGTTCTTTTGTTTTCTGTTTTGCTTTGTGTCGTGCGGCTTCCCGTGTTGATGGTTTTGAGCGTCGGCGGGAGTGTTTTCTTCAGCATCCTAGTCAGGGTGGTGATACTGGGGGACGGTCATGAAAGATTATGCGAGTGTTTCGGGGATTTGGTCGAGAACGCCGTGGCGGGTGGTCCAGTATTCGGCTTGTGAGATGTTCACGAACAAGGAGGGCAGGAAGCCCTCCGCAAGCGTTTCTTCTGGCGTTGGGTCGGGTTGGGAGGTGTCGTGATGGTGACGCATTCGTTTGATGTTCAGGTTGCGTGCCGGTATGGGATGCTGGAGGCTGTTTTGTTTGAGAACATTCGTTTCTGGATTGCGAAGAATGAGGCGAATGGGGTGCATTTCCATGATGGGTGTTATTGGACGTATAACTCGTCGAAGGCGTTCGCCAGGTTGTTTCCGTATGCGTCCCCGAGGAGTATTCAGCGTGCGTTGAGGAAGCTGGTGGACGTGGGTTTGATCCGCACGGGCAATTATAACCAGTCGCCTTATGATAGGACGCTTTGGTATGCGTTGGGTGCCGAAAACGGCGGAATTGCCGATGAGGACAGTTTGGCGTCCTCGATTGGTCAAAAATGTCCAATCGAGGGGTCGGATGTGACGCATGGAAATTCCAGTATTGTCCAACCAATACCAGATATAAAACCAGATAATAAACAATCCCCCCTTAATCCCCCCACGGGGGATGACGAGCCCAGGGTGGAGGATGACGGTTCCGAGGACGTCGACGACGATGGCGACCGACATCCCGTCCCTGATCCGGCTTCCCCGTCCCGCAGCGTTTGCCTGGCCGACGGTAGCCAGCGGGCGGAGTCTTCTTCCGCCGGCTGCGCCGCCCATGCTGTGCCGGATGCCAGCGAAGCTCAGGCTGTGCCGGATGCTGGTGCGGTTGCCTGCGACGTGGGGGCGGGTGCGGTTGGCGTGGTGGCGTTGATGGCTTCTTTGCGCGACAAGGCTCCGGTGGTGGCGTTGCCGCCGTTCAAGTCCGAGGCTTCGCGTCGCCGTTTCGAGGAGCGTCAACGGCGGGCGGCGTCCCGCTTGGTGGCCGCGTTCGGCGTGGCCCGGGTGGAGCAGGCTGCCCGGTGGGCGCTGGACGTGGGTCAGCCGTTTTGGAGGAGTGTGGCGTTCACGCCGGAGAGGTTGGAGCGTCATTGGGCTCAGGTCACCAGCCAAATGACCAACCCCGCCACCAGAGCAGGCCGGTCGGGCCGCCTCGCGGCTGGGGTTGATGGCGGCGTGAAGCCGCACAAGCATTCCGCCGGCTGCGCTCATGTGCAGCGGATTCTGGGGTATGCGGAGGCGGCGGATTGTCTGATGGATCCGCGCTCCTGGCGGGTCCTGCACTGGTTGGAGGACGGCGAGGACGAGCAGAAGATCAGGGAATCGCTGGATGAGCGAGTATGGGAGGTGGCGCGATGAACACGACTCAAGACAAGCCTGGGCGTGATGGTGAGGGGTTCCTGCCGACGAGGACGCCGGGTGAGGCGCGGGAGTTGAACGCCCGGCTGGGCACGCATTATATGGCGCGGCGCATCGTCGCGGATTCCTCCCGGTTGGATGAGACCGCGGAAGGGTCGGATGTGCGCTTGTATGGCGTGTGCTGCCAGATGGATTACCAGGTGTCCGACCTGCTGTTCGGCTTGGCTGACGGGGAGGAGACGGGGTATTCGAGTAAGGAGCTGGGCCGTTTCGCCCAGGCGGGCCGCCTGCTGTGCCAGAAATGCCCGGTGCGCTTGTGGTGTCTGGCGCAGGGCATTGTGTGGCGGCAGGAGACGGGCTTGTATGGTGGTTTCAACCATCAGATGCTGGGCACGTTCCGTGCGGCTGCGGAGGCGTATGGCATTCCCTTGTCCGCGAAGGACAGGAAGAGGGTGTGGCGTCTGGTGCATGACTGGCTGGCTTCCGACCCGAGGGTGATCAAGGGGGTGGAGGAGGCGCAACGGGCCAAGTGGCGCAGCTACAAGCCCGCCCCAGGGCGCACCAGCGTCCCTGTGAAAGAGGCCGCTGCCGCCACGGATGGTGAGGCCGGGGAGGGGATCCTTTGGAAGGAGATCCCTCTGGTCGTGGGTGAGCCTGCTCAAGGCCTGCTGTTCTGCTGACGCTTTTTTCCACCCGGTGGGCTGCTTGTTTTCTGCGAGTATGGATATGGCTGCCTCCTTTTTGTCGGGATCGTCCCGAACAAAGGGTGGGGGTTTGTTGTCGTCCTGGATTGGGAGGTTCGTGGATATGATGTTGGATCGGGAGCAGACGCGCCGGTTCGCGGCGCGGTTGTGCGATTGGGTGGATGAGTTGAGATCCGGGGAGTATGTCCTGGGTGTGGATGAGGAGCGTGACCGTCGTTCGGTGGAGTTGATGGAGCGCTTGTATTGGGATGCGTCTTTCCTGGAGGTGACTTATCCGACGGGTGGGAGGCGGCAGCGTCTGGTGGAGCAGATGCCGGACTTGCTGTTTTATAAGCTGGTGGATCCCGCTTTGGATAAGGATATGATGCTGTTCATGGCGACGGATCCGAAGGATTCGACGGTGTTGGATTATAAGACGAATCGGGTGCTGGGGTTGAATAATGACCGGCAGGCTGATACGCGGCGGGTGATGAGCCGGGCGTATTGGCAGGATGTGCCGGCTTTGTTGGATGATTTGAGCCGCAGGACGGTGAAGGGGTATTCCGCCGCTTACTTGGCGGCCCGCCTGTCGTGGCATCAGGGGGATGTGGATGAGCGTACCCGTTTCCTGGCGGATCATACGTATGATTTTGATGTGGTGGAGCGCAGCCGGGATATTGACATGTATCGGCGGGATGTGGGGCGTGATCCGGCGGCGCATCCTCAGTGGGTGATCGCCGCCCGAAAGGCGGGTCTGATTCCTTCCTCCGCCCGCCAATTGCAGGAGGGGTTCCATCCGGCTGATTGGTGGTATCCGCAGTGCGATCCCACCCGCGTGCAGGAGCCGGTATCGACCGGGGTGGGTGCGGTGTTGGCTGAGGGTGATGAGCCTGCTCGGGCGAGGTGAGACGATCATGGTGAGCTTCTTCCGTAATCCCTTCCGCGATGCTGCCTCTGGTGGGCGGCATGATCCCTTGTCCTCCGGGCAGCCGCCGGTCATGGGCGCGCCGTTCCCGGTCAAGGCGGGAGACCAGGCTGAGCCCGTTGATTCGTTGTTCGCGCAGGGGGCGGCCGCGGGCGATCCTCTGAGTGGTGTCGTGGATGAGCCGACCCGGCTTGACCCCCAGCAGGCCGTCGGCCCGTCCAGTGCGTCGTTGGGCTTGTTTGATGCTCCGGCTACTGGCCGTGTGTGGCTGGTGGGCGCTCATGGCGGCTCGGGGTGTACGACGATCTGTGAAAGCGCCCCGGACCTGTTCGCGGATGCGGGCCGGCGGCTGCCGGTGAATCCTGATGTGGCGCCGCAGGTGATCGTGTGCGCGATGAGTACGGCACGCGGCTTGGCCGCGGTGCAGGGTCTGCTGCGGGAGCAGGCTTTCGGCCGGTGGGGCAACTGTCGTCTGCTGGCGGTGGCTTTGACCTCGCCGATCAGGAGGCTGCCGGAGCGGGTGGTGGAGTCGCGTCAACTGGTGTGTTCGGTGTCTCCCGCCTGCTTCCTGCTGCCTTACCTGGATTTGGTGGAGGTGGGTTTCCCGAAGAGGTGGCCGAAGGCGTATCGGCAGATGCGGCAGGCTGTCGAGCAGATGCATCATGCCTGCGGGAGTGATATGAGCGGTGTTTCCATCCGATCTCATGCGCTCCTGGGGTGATAATGGGGAGGGGCTCCTCCTTACAGATTTCATTGATTGATGGGATGGGGGGTGCCAGATTCCCCCCTGGCATCCCCATTTTTGTTCTTGCTTTCTGGTTTTCCACCCGCTGGTCTGGTCGTGTGGGGTGATACTGGGTGTGGTCCCCTTTCCTGGGGGCTCTCCTGCGCCGCATGGTGTGGGGGATGAATGGGAATGCTCTCGAAAAGGCGTCGGCACGGTAAGCGGCTGGCGCCTTTTCCTCTCTTCGGTTGTGTGATTGTGTTTTCGTGTGATTTCACTCCGCTTAAGGTTTTTCTTCCTGCCACACTCTCGGCTTGGACCCGCTTCCAGGCTCTTCCTTGTTTTGTCCTGGTGGTTTTCGTTTTCCGGTTTGTTTTTCCACCCGGCGGCCTGCTTGTTTTCTGGGAGCATGGTGGTGGAGCATTTTCTGAACGTAGGAAGGAACGTGACGATGTTTTCGCATGTGTATGAGGCTGCTGGCCTGGTGGTGTTGGCGTTGGATAATCCGAAGGCGTGCCTGCTGCCGGGTTTTGAGGGGCCGGTGGGGACGGTGTTGGGCTGGGTGAAGGGCCTGGGTTTGCTGATCGGCATTGTGAGTTTGATCCGTGTGGGTGTGCATATGCTGCGCCAGCAGGGTGATGGCGTGCCTGATCGTGATGACACGTCCGACAAGCTGGTGAATTGGGCGATTGGTGTGCTGATCATCTCCTTCGCCGTGTCTATTTTCTCCGCTCTGGGTTTGAGCGTCACCAGCTGCTGATTATCGGCGCTTGGCTTCCTGTATGTGGAAAAGAGGGTTTCTGTTGTGACTGTTACGCGTTTATCATCATCACTGATTATCCGCCGCCTCATGGGTCGGCAGGGTCGGCGTCGGCTGGTGCGCCGGCTGGCCGTTCTGGGCGTGCTGCTGCTTGTCCTGTTGCCTTTCCTGTCGGGCTGCGGTTCTGCTGCGGATGGTGTGAGGAGCATGTTCGGTTTCGGGCAGGATGCGCCGAAGACGGCTCATGAGTCGGTGACAGCCGCTCAGATGCGTTCCAAGCTGTCGGCGGATGATTGGCAGAAGATCCTGCAGGCTCAGCAGGTCCAGCGGCAGTCGCAGCATCCTTTCACGTGCACGCGGAATCGTGCCACGGTCTGCCTGGAGCCTAATGGTGGTCCCTCGTCCGTCGAGGAGGTGAAGAAGCTGCCGGATGCGCAGGTGTGCGAGGCGTGGCCGAATGATGGTCATGGCACCTGGTCGTGGGATGACAGGTCGAAGCGGTGTGGCAGGGATCGCCAGTTGACGTGGTTGGAGGCTGGCTTGTGGCAGACGTATCAGAATGCTCAGTCGGATAACCTGTCGTGGTTGACGACGAAGAGGGATACGTTGACGGCGTCCGCTGATTCGGTGAACACGTTGCGTGCTGGTTTCACCCCGGATTATCAGACGGTGGATTCGGATGTGGCGCCGTTTTTGAATATCGCGCAGGGTGTCCTCCTGGTGGTGGCTGTCATCAGTCTGATTGTGGCCGGCGGCCGGTTCCTGTGGGGTTTGAGCCGCAGGGATGCCGGTGGCGAGGATGGGACGCGTCTGATGGGTAAGGCGGGGTGGATTTTCCTGGGTGTCGGCTTGGGGGCGATGTCCGTGTCGATCGCGTCGAACTTGTTCGGCCGGGCGGGCAATAACTATCATGGTCCGGGTTTCCAGACGGTGTGGACGCTGAATGTTCCTTCCTACGCGTGGAGCCCGTCTTCGGGGTGGACGACGACTTTCTTCGTTTCGGATGTGACTCGTCTGTTGGTGGACCCGTTCATGATCGTGTGCGCGGTGATCGGCTTGATTTTCACGGGTTTCCGTCTGGCTGTCAGCCAGGATGGGCGTGAGTTGGTGAACGTGGGCCGCGCCTACGGGTTGGCGTTGATCGAGTCGGCTGTCCTCGCCCAGGGGGTGACGATGGCCAGTCATCTGCTGGATGGGTGGAGTGGCACGATTTTGAAGGCGTCGGCCGGCATGGTGGAGCAGGCGTGGAGGAATGGCACTTTGTCGTTGACCGGGTTCCTTGATTTGCAGCCGATTCTGGCGATCGTCATGTGTGTGCTGCTGTTCATTTCCGGGATCATGATGAAGCTGTGCACGTATGCGCGCATGGGGCTGCTTCCTATCATGGTGGGTTTGGCTCCCTTGTATGCGTGCATGAGCTATTCGAAGAGCGGGAGGATGAGTCATGGCCGGGTGCTGGGCTGGCTGGTCGCCTGCTTGATGTGGAAGCCGGTGGCGGCGTTGACTTTGGCTGTCGGCTCGGCGGTGTTGGCCTCCGGGAAGGCGGGGGATGATAGCGGCACCATCGTTTTGGGGTTGACGCTGCTGGTGTCGATCATGCTGCCTGTGCTGATCCGGTTGATGGCTCCCGCCGTGGCCGATAGCGTCGGCAGTAATCCGACGGGCGTGGTGGCCATGGCGGGCGGCGCGACCGCTGGCGGCGTGGTCGGCGTGCTGGGTGGCGCTGTGCGCGGGGCGGGACGTTGGATCGGCAGCCGGTTCAACAAGACCCGCACATCCTCCGGCGGCTCAGGCGGCGAACTGACCAGCGGCTCCGGTGGCGGCGGGGGTCGGCATACGCGGGGCGCTATCGAGGCGGCGCATCCTGATGGTTCCCGCTCTCCGGTTTCCTCCCCGCTCTCCTCGCCTGCTCCCCAGGGTGCGACCGGGCAAGCGGCTGCCCCGTCCGGGTCGGCGCCTACCGGCTCACCAGGCATAGGCGGGGTGGCGTCTCCGATCGCCCAGGGGGCGGGCAAGCCGGATGGGGCGCAACGCAAAAGCAAGGAATTCTGATTAGTTAAGGAAAGGGAGTGGCTGTTATGGCTTCGACGACAACTTACGGTGATTATTTGAGGCCGATGCCGGGCGGTTTCCGTAATATCGGCAAACCGTTGACGATCCTGGGGGCGGGCTGCATGGTCTTGTCTTTGGTGATCATGTATGTGAATCCTCTGGCGGGCTTGGCTTTCACCGCCGTATGGATTTTGGTCATTGGTATTCTGGCGCATAGGAATGCGCAGCATCGCAGTCGCGTGGATCTGGCGGCGGAGAAGCACGCGTATCGTCAGGGTGTGCGTAAAGGCTATAACCTGTACCGGTCCGGACTATTGGGCTGGTCGCAAGGCGGCTCGTTGCGTCTGCCGGGGGTGTTGAGCCATGTGCGGCTGATGGAGGCGCATGACGGGTATGGGACGCCGTTCGCTCTGGTTTTCCATGAGCATACGGGGGATTATTCCCTCTTGTTGGCGTGCAAGCCGGCGGGTGCCTCCTTGGTGGATCCTGAGGTGGAGGATTCGTATGTGGCCGGCTGGGCGCAGACGATGGAGGCGTTGGCCGGCAAGCAGGGTGTGACGCAGATGGCGGTGACGGTGGACACGTGTCCGGATAGTGGTTTGCGGTTCAAGAAGATCCTGTCGAAGCATGTGGTCCAGGATGCGCCGGATTTGGCGGCGCGGGCGATGAGCCAGGTCATGAACCTGTATGCGTCGGGAGGTTCGCGCAGTGATGTGATCCTCACGTTGACTTTCCATTACATGTCGCGGAACAAGCCGGTGGATGTGCGGCAGGCGGCGCGGCGTATCGCTTTGCTGCTGCCGCAGATCCGCAGTCTGGTCGCTGACGCCGGTGGCGGCACTGTCCGGTTGATGGATATGCGCCAGGTGAGCCTGTTCGTGCGCCGCTGCTACGATCCGGCCATCCAGGATGACCTGGAGGCCAGTGAAGGCTCCGAGGGGGAGCCGACCGTGGATTTCTCGGATTGCGGGCCCGCCTCGGCGGAGGCCAGTTGGGATTGGTATCGGCATGACAGTGGGGTGTCGCGTACCTGGGAGATGTGTGACGTGCCGAACAATAACGTCACCTCCTCCACGCTGGCGAGCTTGCTGCGGCCGGTGGAGGATTGCGATATGAAAAGGGTGACTCTGCTGTTTCGCATGATGCCGAAGGGTGCGTCCAATGTGTTCGCGGAGAGGAACCGGGTGACCGCCACGGGCGTGAAGAAGCAGCTGCGTAACCCGACCATGAAGTCCGACAGGCAGGTGGCGGCCGCCGACCAGCAGGGCGTGGAGACCGTGCAGGGAGCGGTGATCGTGTTCTTCGGACTGCTGGTGACCGGCACGATCTACGCGGGTGAGCGGGAGGCGGAGCGGCTGGATGCGATGAGCGCCGCCATTGAGCAGGCCGCCCAGGGCGCTTTGGTGGATTTGAGACCGTGTTACGGGGCGCAGGATGTGGCTTTCGCCGCCTGCCTGCCGTTGGGTTTGAACCTTCGCCAGTACAAGCCGAAGAGCGTTCTGACCGCCTTGACCGAAGCCTAAACAAGCAGCATACGAGTATTTTTAAGGGAGGCAACCATGACAACAGCGTCACGCACGGTGGAGCACACGACGACGGGAGGCAAGCCGATTCTTCGACTCCCCTGGACACGCCAGGCGCGTCACCGTGATACGACGGACCTGGGGTTGGAGGACCCGGTGAAGGGTTTGTCGGGTTTGGCGGCCTGCTATCCGGTGGAGCCGAAGGGGCCGGGTTGGCGCGGCTACCTGCGCAGGGGCGGCGGCTATGCTTCGGCTTTCCCGACGGTGGATGAGTTTTTCGGCACCTCCAGTCAGGTGTGTGGCGGTTTCTGGCCGTTCAGCACGGATTTGAGCCTTCCGGTGGAGGGCGTGCCGGTCGGCCGATTGTTGGGGACGGGTGCGGGCGTGTGTTGTGATCCGATCAGCTGGTATCAGGCGAAGATCATCAACCAGCCCAGCATGTTCGTGATGGGGTTGCCGGGAATCGGCAAGAGCACGTTCGTGCGTCGTCTGGTCTGGGGGTTGGCGGCCTTGGGGGTCAATTGCGTGATTCCCGGTGATTTGAAACCGGATTACCGCAGTCTGGTGGAGTTGCTGGATGGTCAGGTGATCGGCTTGGGCTCCTCCACGGGGTCGATCAACCCGTTGGATCCGGGGGATGTGCATTATGCGTTGCAGCGTTTGACCGGGGACGCGAAGGAGGAGTTGTATAAGGATTACGCGCAAAGGCGGGAGGCGACACTGGAGGTGCTGATCGTCATCTCGCGTAACGGGGCGCGCGGGAACGCGGGTATCAGTGACGTGGAGGGCAATATCCTGTCCACCGCGTTGGACGAGTTGTGGGCGAAGAGTCGGCAGGATGCGCATCCGCCGGTGTTGGCGGATCTGATGGGGTTGATTCGCAGTGCTCCGCAGAGTGTGCGGCAGGCGGCCGTGTGGGATGATCCCGATGACGACGATAAGTATCATGAGGCGATTCATGGTCTCATGGCGAGTCTGAACGCGTTGGCGTCCCCGCATGGCAAGTTCGGCAGTCTTTTCAGCCGGCAGACGACGAGCCGCGTGGATTTGTCGCATCCGGTGGATTATGACGTGAGCAGCTTGTCGGGGGCGACGGATGATGTGGTGGCCGCCGTGCTGGCCGCCACCTGGTCGTCCACGTTCGGCGCGAAGAACGCGGCGGATATCCTGGCGGAGCAGGGGTTGCAGCCGCGGCGCAATAACGTGATCATCATGGATGAGATGCATCGGGCTTTGCAGGCGAGTCCTTTGATGGTGGACAAGCTGGATTTGCTGACCCGTCTGAACCGGCAGTGGGGTGTGGGCCAGATCATGATCACGCACACGTTCGCCGACCTGCTGAGCTTGGGGGATGATGCGCGCAATCTGAAGGCGCGCGGTTTCTTTGAGCGTAGTGAGATCAAGGTGTTGGGCGCGTTGAATGCGGCGGAGGTGGATAAGTTCCTGCGTCGGGAGTCCGGGTTGAAGGTGTCGCGTATGGAGCAGCGGTACCTGGAGGATTGGAGCACTCCCCTGGGCTATGAGCGGGACTCGTTGAAGGGGATGGGACGGTTTTTGATCAAGACGGGCAGTAATCCGGGGTTGCCGGTTGATGTGCAGTTGTGCGCGTTGGAGGAATCCGGTTTCAACGATACGGCTCTGAAATGGCACGACTGATCCTGTGCGTGGGAAGGGTGTGATGGCTGATTGGCGACGTGGGGTGTTTGAACTGTTCGACCACCCGTGGCAGGAGGGGTTGACGCCGCAACCCTATCGAAACGGGAGCGGCCAGGTTATCGGGTACACGGTGAGCCGCCTGTGGGCTGACGTGGATCCGAGCCAGGGACGGTATGTCAGTCAGAATGAGCGGACGATCCGCAGCCACTACCCTGTGGAGGAGAAGAGGCCGCAAGACATGGGCGTCACCTGGCGCAGCGTGCTGGACACCTGCCATCAGGCGATCATCGGCTTGACCCCGCATGTGACAAGCCGGGTGAGGCTGGGGGATGAGGCCTACCGGGTGGGTGACGGTTTCATCGGCGAGCAGGAGTGGGATGACGTGTTCGCCGATCAGCCGGAATGGGCGGCTGCGGCTTTCGGCCTGGCGATGAACAACCTGCGGCGCGAGCGGCGCAGCAAACTGCCGTTGGATGTGAAAACGGGTGCGCATGAGATCGCCCGGCTCGCGAATTCCACCGGATACAACCTCTTGTATGAGCAGTGGGATGTGTATCGTGCGACGCATCAGAACGCTTACTGCCAGCCGGTGGTCATCTACCCGATAGCCGACATGGCCGCCGCCCTCGCCATGGACCTTCCGCAGGCTGATCTGGGCAGGGCTGACCCTTTCGTCATCAACTGGGCTGACACCAACGGATTGGCCCGCTGAAAAGTTCCACCCGGAGCCTTTCCCATTCTGTTCCAACATAGGAAGTGAAGCATTTCCCGGACCGGAAGGACGATTATGAGGCATGAGGATAAGCCACGCTTTGATATTTTTGACGGTATTCGAGACCTCAGCGACGAGGAAGCCCTATCCCTGGCAGAGCAAGCGGGTGCCGACCCGCAGACGCTGATGGAGGCGAAAAGGCAGGTGGTCCAAGCGGACCAAGGCAGCGCCGAGCCGGATCTGATGGGCAGCGACTTGGGGTTCAGCTCCATCAGCCACGACAGTGACCTGTACGACCGGCTGACCGGCCACTGGTTCAGCGGCGAGGACGAGATGCTGCAGCAGGTGCGCGCCGCCTATGATGACGGCACAGACCTGTATTTCACGCACGGGATCGGCTACGACTGGATCAGCATGGACCTGCTGGGCGGCAAGGCGGATGGCCAGGCGCAGAAAGCCTTCTGGCAAGGCGCGAGTTTCGCCGACTACCAGCAGCAGGCCCAGCAGGAGGAGGCGCAACGGGATTGGGCGATGCAGGCCGTCGGATTGGATGACTACATCACCGGCCTCACCCGCTGAAACCCAGGGGAAAACCATTATCCTACGTCATCGGCGAGGCGCCAACCCACATTCATCGAAATGAGGAATCAGCAATCATGAAGTATATCAAGCAGACCTATGGGTCCAGCGTATCCATGCCCAGCAGCGTCATCCACACTCCTGACGGGCCGCGCACGGTGCCGACGGTGCAGCAGGAGGCCGAGAGAGTCGCCGCTGACGCCATCCGGTTGTGGAAGGATGGCGGCTTGGCCGACTATGCGACGACCATGCGGGAGGCGGTCGGCATGTATGTGGATGAGTGGAGCGAGGATGCCGGCCGCGCCTACGATCCCGCCGTGGCGCAAAGCGTCCTGGACGCCGACGGCCGGACTTCCCCGCAGTATTACGCCGCTCTGGAGCAGGACTATCATCTTCCTCATGAGGGCGAGGAGCATTGGCCTCGACTGTTGGCGGCGGTCATTGATGATCGAGCCCAGGCGATCGTGGACCAGGAGTTTCGCCGGCATGAGGATTTGGAAGGGCCGATGCAGGCGGCGATGGCTGATGTGGATCTGGATTATCAGGACATGCCGGCCATCCAGCTGGATCTGCTGGTGGACGACTGGCTGGACTCCCCGTGGAAGGATACGGATCTGGCCAGTCTGATCGATCATGACGAGCTGGCCGACCAATCAAGCCGGGACACCTTCCACCGGTTCTTTGATTCCCTGCCCCAGGGGCATCGACAGGTGTTCCGGTATTGTCAGTTGGCGGAATTGGAGGGGCTGAAACCGGATTACTATTATCCCGTCAAGGACGCCTGCTTCCATCAGGATGAGCAATCCGGCGATCTGCAACTGGTGAGCATCGGCAGGCAGGAGATGCGGTGGCTTCCGGTCAAGGATTGGTTCGGCGAGACGATCACGGTGGACCGCGCCGGGCTTGATGATTTCGCGTGGGGGCGGGACAGTACGGCGAGGGATCCCTGGTTCCAGTATGACCAGGGCGACCTGCTGGTACGCCCCGCGGACGGCTCCTTTGATGAGGGCGGATGGTTGGAAGGACGCGGCGAGGAGTATGAGAGAGCGGTGGATGCCTATCACGGTCGATCCAGCGTCCCCTCCGCGGCGAGCATGACCACGGATTCCTCTCTGCTGGGGGTTCCCGGTGGGGTGATCGGCCTGGAGGATGACCCGTCGTTCACGCGGTGAGATGAGGGGTCATACGGGTATGTTGGAGTGCAATCAGCTTCTGTTCAATGAAGTCGTGCGTGTGAACGCGCGGGCGATGCGCGAGGATACGGGTTTGTCTCCCGTCTTGGCGCGCATGGTGATGCGAAGCATGGATGTGACCATCGCCCAGGTGGAGCATGAGGACTTGTGGCGGCAGGTGGAGGAGCGGACGGATGTTTTCATCCAGGAGTTTCGAGTTGGGTTCCTGGGGTTCTCCAGCCTCTTGTACTATCACCTGACGCATTCCTGGTTCCGTTCGGGTGCTGAGCTTATGGAGCATGCCCGTTTCGCCGTGTCCACGGTGGACGGGGTTTTCTTCGCCTACACGCCCGCAGGATTATGGGTGTGTCCGAGTTTGCTGGATGGGGACGATACGGCGGCCCAGGCCTTCCTCCAAGGGTATTCATGGAAGAGATGGAGACAGATATCAATGTGAACAAGTGAATTATCTGTTGGAATTTTGAATTCTTTGAGGAATTTAGTTAACAGTATATAATTTTATGGCGCTCTTTCATCGGATAGGGCGCCATTTTGTCATTCTTTTTATTTTTGTGCATTTTGGTTTTGACTTTATAGGTCAAAGTTATCTGTTTTTACGAGTCCCTGACACCAATCCGAAACGAGATTGAATGGCAAGCCGAGAAAACTTTCTATTGAGATTGCAGATGCTTCAACGTGTGTTGCATCAATTATAGTTCCTAAGCTGCTTCCGACCATCTGTTTAAGAAGAATTGGCTTTTCTTGTTCGACATGGACAGGCTCTGATTTACGCCAATGCCGTGCGCTTAATTGAACCATTAGAGATCTTTGTCTCTCTTGATTGATAATGCCGAGCCGCGAGGCTCGTGTAATCATTGCTGCAATTGATACTCCCCAAGTTGCTTTCAGACGAACATAGTCCATGAGATCCATAGATGGAGTAAAAATGTGACGTGCGTCTTCTTCGGGGAAAAGAAATGCTGAAGCGAAATAGTTGGCTTCTTCTTCTTGAACTTTCTTGGATAGAAGTTTTCGGTTTTTTTGCAGAATGATGTGCCCAGCTTCATGCGCTATCGTGAATCTCTGTCGGTCCCCGCTTTCTTTATGTTTAAGATAGCCAATCACTGGCAAAGTGAGTTGTGGATTGGATACACCGTCCATAATTTCCGGATCATTTTTGTTTTCATGTAATGGTGCGATGCTTATTCCGCCGCGTTCGAAGGCTCTTGTCACATTTGGGACTGGGCCATTTTTCTCCACGCCAAGTACGAGGCGTGCCTCTTGAGCAATTCTTTCTATCTCCGCATAAGTAGGATTGTTTATAGGTGCTACAGCATTTAGCCATAGATTCTTTTTCTCAACATATGCCATTTTTGCTACACGCTGTACTGTTGCTGACAAAAGCGAGTATTCGGTCGCTACTTGACGTTTACGGACCTTAGAGGAGCGCTGTGGGGTTCGGAATGTCAGCTGTGTTTCCGGAGCAATCTCATCGTGAAGAATAAAGAAACTTAGAGGAAGATTGAAAGCGCGAGACAGCTTCTCTGCATATTCATTGGTGAAAGGCGCGACTCCGGTTCGAAGTAACCGTAAACTTTTATCACTTATATTTGCTCGAGCTGCGAGTTCAGTCCACGTCCAGCCACGAAAATAGCAAGCAGTCTGGATTCTGTCAATGTAGAATTCGCCCATCTTACAAGATAACCTTTTACTTTCTCTGATTCTGCATGTTTTTCATCGAAATGAAATTGGCATTAGCGACAAGAAGCTCATTTTCCTCAGAAACCTTAAATTCTGCAGCACGGTAAGTACTATCATCAACACCAAGTTGGATATTTATATCAGCTTTGGTGCCTTGTTGAATGGTGCCGGTACTGATTGGGTGAAAAAGAGAGCATGTGAAAGTCTGTTCATGGTACTGCCAGCCAACAACGAAACGTAAATCTCTGAGGGTGTCGCCGAATAAATCCTTTTGCCCCTCGAGAGGTGGTTGAAGCCAGTCTGACTGCCTTGCAATGTTATTCCCTGCCGGAGGCAAGCCATTGCCATATTTAATTTTTTTCAGAAAGCGTACTCTGATTCCTGATTTATGAATGAGATGAAGACGGTCAGTATGCGTATCAAGCAACCAATCTTCCAGCGGCTCCTTTTCCAGAACCTCTCGAGCACTCGTACGAATGAGAGATGAAAAGACCGAAGGGTACTTCATTGAAGCTAGATTCATCTCTTCGAAGCCGTGTTGAACAAGCAAAAAAGCTTGAGGCAAAATCAAGGTTGGTAGAGCGTTCAGCGGTTCAAAATAATCCTTGATTTCATCAAACCGAGCAGATGTAACCATACGATTATGTCCTTTCATTATTCCGTTTTTATGCAAAAAGTCGGTTTTGTTGACTCATTTCCGTTTCTATGTATCAATGTTACATCTCGCTCTCCCCAAAAAATCATTTACTTTTCCCTGTCACAGAGGACAAATTCCACCCGGCGTATTTGTCTGGAGGATGGATGATAGGGGTGTGGGTCGGAAAGTCCGGCGCACATTCTAGTTGAAAGGAAGGTGTTTATCATGCCTGCAAACCTGTCTGTGATGCGTGGCAATCTGGCTGCGAATCCTACTTTCTTCCCTTCCAAGGAGGGTAAGCCCGCTTATTTTGAGGCGAGTGTTTATCGGGATCGTCGTGTTCGCCAGGATGATGGTTCTTTTAAGGAGCTGGATCCGGAGAAGACCAAGGTGAAGTTCTTTGGCCCGGCTGCGGAGGCGCTGCATATGACGGATTGGCGTCAGGGCGATAGCGTCATCGCCGTTGGTCGCATGGGTGAGCCCGAGGCGTTCCTGAACCGTCAGGGTGAGCCTGGTGCGATGAATGTGCTGTTGGGGACGAGCATGGGTTTGGATGCGGTGGCTACCGAGCTGCGCGCTCAGGCCTCGGCTCATAAGAGCGCCACCATGAAGGCGGAGCGGGCCGAGCAGCAGGTGGTCGCTCCCGTCCAGCAGCAAGTGGATCCCGCTTCTGTGTCGTCTGAGTTTTCTTCTTTCGAGAACGAGTATCACGGGTTCGCCCGCTGATGTCAGTGCCCCTGGGAGGGGCCGCCTTCACCATTTCGCCGAATGATTTGTCGGCGGCCCCTCCCGTCATCTTTATTCTTGATTCTTTTGTCTTTTGCTGTTGGGAGGTGTCTGGTGGATTGTGAGAAGCTCGAATCGAACCGTATCAAGGATGTGGGCGGCTCGGGGCGCGTGTCCAGTCGTATGAAGCTTGCCGGCTTGCTTCTGTCTCTCACCGTGTTGGGCTTGTTCTCCGTGGCGATGCTTCTTTCCCATGCGTCCCGTTCGTTTGACTTGTTCGACCTGGTGGCGGTGGCTTCCGGCACGAGGCAGGCCTCCACTTTGACGTGGGAATGGTACGGGGGACTCCTGATCGGGGGTCTCCTGATCGCCTTGTTGGTTGCTGCCCTGGCCGGTAGGGCGAGGTCGAAGCGGTTGAAGAGGTCGAAGCGGTTGAAGAGGACGACGCGTGTGGATTCGTATGCTCGGTGGATGGGCTATGGGTCGGCTGTGGCGAAGGTGACTCGTTCGAGGGCGGAGGATATGGCGTCCCGTTTGGTGAAGGGTTATGATCCGCCGACCATGGAGCCAGGCTTCCCTTTGGGAAGGAACATCAAGGATGGGAGCCTGATTTCCACGTCGTGGGAGGATATGAGCATCGTGCTGGCCGGCCCCCGTTCGGGGAAATCCTTGTGCTATGCGATTCCTGGTGTGATCAGTGCGCCTGGTGCGTGCGTGGCGACCAGTAATAAGGGGGATATTCTGGATATCACCGCTCCTCTGCGGCGCACGTATCATCCCCGGGGGCGAATCTGGGTGTTCGATCCGGAGCGTATCGCCGACCCCGCCCGGCAGGGTGCGCCGTGGGTGTGGGATATCATCGCGTCGATTCATACGATTGCGGATGCGAAGAGGATCGCGGATTGCTGGCGGTATGCGTCCGGCCAGCCTGCGGGCACGGGCGATGATTATTTCCCGGGGACCGCGGCTCGGCAGTTGGCTGATTATTTGTTCGCCGCGAGTTTAGGGCATCGTACGGCGGGTGATGTGTTCGTGTGGGCTGCGGATGAGCAGAATGATGAGCCGGCCCGTATTCTGGACTCGTTCCCTCGGTATCGGGAGATCGCCGCCCGCGTGTCCAGTGTGCTGGGGTTGACGCCGGAGACGCGCAGCGGCGTCTTCGGTAGTTTGCAGACGATGGTGGCGTTCCTGGCTGACCCGGATATCCTTTCCTGGATTAATCCTGATCCGGGTGATGGGACGAAGCTGGGACGGCCTATGTTCGACCCGTATGAGTTTTGCATGAGTGAGGACACTTTGTATCTGCTGTCCGCTCAGGGGCGCCCGTCCACGGCGTTGACGGCCGCTTTGACCGCGGTGACCTGTTTCACGGCGTTCAGCCGCGCCCAGTCGGAGTGCGCGGATAATAATCGGCGTCTTCCCCGCCCCTTGTGCTGCGTGTTGGATGAGGCGGCGAATATCTGCCGGTGGCCGGAGTTGGCGGACGTGTACTCGTATTTCGGTTCGGCGGGGGTGCCGATCATGACGATCTGGCAGAACCCGGATCAGGGTAACGCCGCTTTCGGGGAGACGAACTTCGGTAGCCTGTTCAATAACGCGAACACCACCGTCTACTTGGGTGGTATCAAGGACACGAAGTTCCTGGGTGATTTGTCGAGCCTGGTTGGCTCCCGTGATGTGCTGCGCGACAATGTGAGCATGGATGAGCGGGGGCGGCGCAATATCTCCCGTAGTGTGCAGAAGGAGACGATTCTGGAAGTGTCCCAGTTGGCCGAGTGGCCGGTCGGCCGCGCCCTGGTGTTGGCCAGTCAGTCCCGGGCTCAGATCGTCAAGACGCTGCCATGGACGGGGAACCAGAAATGGGTTCATGACCTGGAGAAAGCACGTAAAGACCATGAGGAAAGGAAGGGATGATGAGTGTGACGGATTTCGTGGTGAACGGTTTCAAAAAGCGCCGGAGCATGGAGCATAACGGTCTGACACATGACAGTGAGGGGAAGGCGACTCCCGATAGAGGGGATACGGATCCTCGCACGTGGAATCAGGCCGTGTCCGGAGCACGCTACCTGGCGCATTCGGGGGTGAGCATCGTCAACACGTTCACCCAGGTGTATTTGGAGGACCAGCTGCACGTCCATTACTTCTTCAATGATGACGGCACCTTGAAAACCGTCACCGAAGACACCAGCGACGAGGCGGAGGACAACCCCCAGGCGGAGGCCATTGCTGCGGCTGCCATACCGGCCAATACGGCATCGTCCCTAGAGACATCTTCCCCGGCACCTGTTCCTGAAGCGGGTACCCGCTCGGAGGAGCCTCACTCATCAAATGCCATTACGCCTGAGATGGCTCAGCCAGTATCAGAAGAGGCTCCCGTGGTCGAAGACACCAATCGGCGGCCTGCACCTATTTCGACTACATCTCAGCCCACCACTGCTGGTGGCAGTGAGCGGGAGTGGAAGGCCTTATCGTCCATCGACCGACAGGCAGCGGTTCCGGAGAGGAATATCCTGGGTGCGCGCACGAGCGTGCGGGGGACGTATTATCCGAATCTTCCCGCTTTCGTTGAGAAGTTCATCGCCCATGTGTTTTCTCATAAACAGTCCCGGACGAGTTTCTTCCGGTGGGTGCCGGACTGGTGGCGGTACCCGAGCTTGTATGTGCCATTGGATGCGATCTGGCGGAATTATGAGATGGCTCGTTTGAAACCGGATACGATGATGATCTGGTACATGCAGGCGGGCAGCCTGTTGGACAAGATCTTCAATAAGGACCGTGGCATCGTGGCCAGTCTCATCGGCCAGGACGCCATAGCCTCCACGAATCCCGGTGACCCTCTGCCTTGTCAGAGGCCTCCTAAGGATTGGCGGATCCGGGTTCTGGAACAGTTGGATTGGCGCGACCCACAACCCAATCCAGTAGCGGGGAATTCCGGCAAGGACCCGAACGGATATGTCATTCGCCAGCCGGAAACACCACCCTTGGTGGAAGAGGATGGGGATGAGTACAACCCCAGGGAACAAACTGTTTCGCCTATCGTGTTCGACACGGTGGACGATGACACTCATGACGAGGATTAACACGAAGACACTCGTGTGAAAGGAAAGGTAGGTGATCTGATTATGGCAGCGGATATGGAAGGATCCCTCGATCAGATGATGGTCCAGGTATGGCAGCAGTTGGCCATGCAGTGGAAGAGCGTACAGCAGGGCGTCAAGCAGGATGTGCGCCAATTAAGGCAGGATAATCGTGCTTTGAAGGACCGGTCCCTGCGGCAGCGTCAGGAGAAGCATGCCGAGTGGGAGCGGATGAACGCGATGATCAACGCGCATCGTGAGACACTGGGTAAGGGCATGGCCAGCATGGTGGAGACCTCCATGAGTAAATGGGAGACGCAGGGGCGGATGATGCCGGATGCCACTTTGGCGAAAATCTGGGCCGCTACCGAGTTCCTGCAGGAGAATTCCCCTGGCTACGCGGTGCTTGTCCGCCAATCCCAGGACCGATTGGGCAAGGAATGGGAACGCCGCGGCAACACTGGCACGTCGTTGGCTGATTACGCGTCAAGGATAGCGTCGGATAACGTGGTGAACGTGTATGCGGTCAGGCATACGCCTGCCTTGCAGCAGCATCTGAACGAGCTGTCCGCGGACTCGGCCCGTACGAAGCTGCACGTGAATATGGTTAAGGGTGATCAGGCGGCTGTGAAACTGAAAGCCTTGGGGCTGCCGGAGGACTCGTTCTATACGGATGCCACATGGATGGACCCGTGGGTGGGGTACGACGCGGATAAGATCCGCCAGGCGACCCTCCTGTCCAGCGGGCATGACGTGCAGTACATGGATGACACGTACGCGCGCGCCAGCCAGGCTTTCCCTGCCGAGACAGCGCCCCACGACACGCTTACCGGCGGCATCAACACGACCACTATCAGCGAAACCGCTCACAGTGAGCTGACTGATAATGCCCCTTCCGCCGACATCCAGGATCCTGGAATCCAGATGGCGCAGGCGCAGAAGAGTGAGCAGGCCGGTATTGACGCAACCTACCGATATCGGAACACGCCTGCATCGCCTCAACCAGTTTCAGCGGATCAGCCGGATATCCGGGAGGAGGACCTGTTTGACATGTCTACACCGGAATACGGGGGCAATGATCCTATCAGCGCATACAGTGTCCTGGAAGCGGTCAACCTCGTATCCTCCACTCCACAAGCAGCTGCGCCACTCGTCCAGCCGGGCCTGATGCAGATACCGGAAGCACAGGAGCGTCCCACAAGGACAAAAAACTAACGGAAAGGAACCATCATGATTGATAAGACGAAAATCAACGAATATACCGCTCCCTCTGGCGAATCCCCCTCCGACAGGCTCACACGCAGCCAATTGAAGGAACTGGGCGGGCATGTCTGGCAACTGTATGAGGCGATGTGGGGCGCGAATGGCAACGAGTTTCTTACCCGAGGTGATTTCGTCGCCTTGGATTATGACAATATTGATCTTCATGAGGCTGTCACTCATCTTGGGTTGAATGACATGCAGCTGACGGGTATCTCGGATTTCATTGACGAGGATCTAAGAAACGCGGATTGGGAATCCTATCTTCTTGAAGAAGATGATAGCGAGGATAATGAGAAGGATGATGCCCCTCTTGTATCGGATCCGCTTTGTGGGTTGTCCTCTGCCGATTCCTTCTCCTCCGGCTTCTCACGATGAGTATTGCCAATCTTCATGGTTTTCCTGGAACGATTCTCCCAGTTCTGCGCTGCTCAGCGACCTTGGATGTGCTCCAGGATTCGAGGGAATCGTTCCAGGGGAATTTAACGTGTGCGCCTTTTTTGCTTGTGTTTAGTTCGACTCGCTGATTACGTTTTTCGATGGGGTCTTGTATAATGTGGTGGTGTTGCCCCCGTAGCTCAGTTGGTTAGAGCAGCGTCCTTTTAAGTCGTGGGTCCAGAGTTCGAGTCTCTGTGGGGGCACGCTTTCTTTCTACTTTCCCTTTTGACCCTTGTGAGGCTGCGGGGGTCATCGTGTTCTTGCGTCGTCCTGTGGCGTTGTGAGGCTGTGGCTGGGGTCGGTTTCCTGCTGGTTGTCCCAGGTGATGCCGTAGGAGTTGTAGAGCTGGTCGAACCGGCGTACGGCTTGGTTGACTGCGTGTGGGTCGTCGAGGTTGAACCGGGCCTCTTGGAGGATGGTGAAGGCTTGGTCGATGATGCGGCACATGTCGTGCACGGTAAGGTTGTCGGCTTGTTTTTCCGCGCCTTGTCTCATGACGGGTCTGTGGTGGTTCATGCTGGCTTGCCATTCCAACGCGGCCAGGCGTGTGCTGCGCGGATCGGCGGCCCAGTGGCGGCGCAGCTGTTTGAGGGTGAGTTCTTTGCCGAGGTCGTAGGCGTTGAAGCGTTGTCTCCATCCGTCTGCGCTTTTCCATGTGATGGTGTAGCCGACGACTTGGCTGGCATCGGTGAAGTCTCCTTTCATGACGCCTTTCTTCAGTCGGGGGTCGATCATGAGTCCTTCCCTGCGTACTCTGCGGATGAACTCATCCTCGCTGTGTGAGTCTTTGGCCAGGGCGGCTATGAGGAGGCCGAGTTTCTGCTTGGGCATGGTATCCGCTTTTACCTGGTTGGCCAGGGCTTGCCGCTGCCTGGTGGTGAGTGTGTTCCAGTCGCATCCAGGGTGGGTTTCATCCCAGTCGTGGCGGGCTTTCCATTGGGCCCATTCCCAGTATTCTGCTTGTTGGAAGCGGATGATCTGCCGGTTGGCGGTGTAGTCCAGGGCTTGCAGATAGGGGTAGGTTTCTTCCATGCTTCGGCAGGCTTCTTGGGCTTGGATCCGGTCGTGGTAGGGGTTGTACCAGCCTTCTTTCCCGGCGAGGTTGACCATGAGGTGGATATGGTCGTTCCCTGTCTTGGATAGGCCGTGTCGGACGGCAATCCATGTCGCCTCGTCCAAGCCCATGCGTTTCAGGTAGTCTTCCGCCAGGCTAACCCACTGTTGGTCGGTGAGGATGTCATGGCCGGCTTTAATGGCCAGGCTGCAGTGCCAGATCCTGTCCTTGCCACTCTGTTTTTCCGAGTTGTGTTTGCCTCGCCGGTCGGGAGGATTATCCTCCCCCTCCCGTTTCAGTCTCAGGTAGTTTCTGTCGAATTGCTTCTCTATCTTCCGGAAACTGTCCGTCGGCTGGCCGTCCAGGTCGAACTGGCCGGTAAGGTCGCCGCTGGCGGCGATCACATGCTGGTGATGATGCTCATTGGCGCGACCCGGGCCGAAAAGATACTTCAATAGTCCCGCGGGGTTGCTGCCTCTGGTGATGTTCGGAATCATACTAACCATCATGCGGATAATAGACGCAGGAATCGGGTGGAAACCTTATTCCACCCAGGAGGAAAGCCATTTTCTGTAATGCTGATAGGTATGGAAATCAGAGGAACACACAACCAAAAACACTCTCATAATGCTCCCCGGAATCGGGAGATCCATATCCGCGTGACCGAGCAACAGCTCTCAGACATCCAGCAAAAGGCTCACGAAGCCGAGATGAGCGTGAGCAAGTATCTGACTGCCCATGCTCTCATCGAGCAAACCATCCATACCGTGCAGGAGGATGAGAAGAACGCGACGCTACAAGCAATCCGGACGGAGATCCACCGTATCGGCGTGAACATCAACCAAATAGCACACCAAGCTAATATGGGTAAATTAACGAGTCCTGATGTTATTCAAACGTGGTTGACGGATGTGAATTCTTTCCTTAAAAAGGTTGATAATACTGCCAAAATTTAACCCATTCAGTTTTCTTCCTTCTAAAAGCGTAGGATAATATCGGATTTTATCTGGTTGAATTCTGCATTTGAAAGGTGTCAAATATGACAAAGAATTTAACAGAAGACGCTGTGAGAGACAAGGCTCGCGATATTTTAGGTTTTCAGGATAAAAACGATGTGCAATCTGGCGTTGGTCAACTGACGACGTTTAATCAACTAGGATTTAATGGTGTAGCAGATAAACCAGATGGATGGTACCTACCTAACAATCACACCGATACGGCGGTTGTGCTTGAAACAAAAGCATCAAAGATTGTCCTTGGAAACAAGCAAGTGGACGAGATTCTAAAAAATGTCAGAATAATCGAAGATCAGTATGAACATGTTGTAGGCGTTTTATACAACGGTTATGATGTGCGAGTGTTCAAAGGGACCCAAGAATATACCGGTGATGGCGCGGGAGAGCTTCATAACGTCGAATATTATACGTCTTTATTCAAGAGTGACCATATCGACAAAGAACACATCTACGAGCTGACAGCAAAGATTAACAACTGCCTTCATTTCGAGTTCGGTATCAAGAACCTGTATCACCGAATGATTTTCACTGCCTGCGCTCTTGTAGCAAAGCGCTATGACGCGCTGATGGTCAAGGGCATGGACTATTCGATGTTCACGAATGCTATTCAGTCGTCTATCGGCAAGGCATTGATTCGCGATAAGCGGCAGAATCAGAAGCTTGAGCTGCTTCTCGACGTGTTCTCCGAGATCCGCATGAATCTCAACGTAAACAGCGAGGACGAGAAGGAACAAAGGCACGTCAAGGAGCTGATAGGACAGTTCATCGAATGGGTGACCGAGATTTCCGATTGCCTGAACTCCGACGCATGGCGCGGCGAGGATGTCATGGGCATCTTCTTCAACGAGTTCAACCGTTACAAGAAGAAATCAGAAGCTGGACAGGTATTCACGCCTGAGCACATCACGGATTTCATGTACCGAATTCTTGAGGTCAACAAGGACGACAGGGTACTGGACGCGACATGCGGTTCCGGCGGATTTTTGGTCAAGGCCATGGCGAATATGATTCGTGAGGCAGGCGGGGCGCAGACCGATAAGGCGAAGGAAATCAAGCAATCCCAGCTCTACGGCATTGAGTTTGACCGTGAGATTTATGCTCTTGCGTGTGCAAACATGTTGATTCACAAGGATGGCAAGACCAATCTTGAGCAGATGGATGCACGCACTGAGACAGCGGGCAAGTGGATTGCAGAGCAGGGTATCACGAAAGTGCTGATGAACCCGCCTTATGAGAACAAGTACGGCTGCATGAAGATTGTTGAGAATGTGCTGGATAACGTATCAGCACATACGATGTGTGCCTTTATTCTGCCCGATAAGAAGCTTGAGAAGGCGTCAAAGGCTCAGATGAAGCGGATTTTGTCTCATCACCGCCTAAAGAAGGTCATTAAGCTGCCAGAGGACTTATTCTTCAATGTTGGCGTCACTACCTCGATTTTCGTATTTGAGTCAGGGATTGCGCAGGATGGCAAGGACGTGTTCGCCTGCTATATGGCAACCGATGGGCTTGCAACGGTCAAGAACAAGGGACGCCATGATGTTTATGGCAAGTGGGCTGCTATCGAGGATTATTGGGTGGATGTCGTTGAGAAGCAGTCCGGGGACGAGACCTGCCAGTGGGTGAAATCTGATGAGCATCTTTCTTATCAGGTGCCGCAGAAGCCATTCGAAATATTCGAGGAAGACTTCAGAAAGACGGCGATGGACTGTCTGATGTTTCAGAAAGGCATTGATGCAAAAGCATTTGGCGAAAAACTACTTGATATGGTTATGTATTCAAGCCGTGTCAGTGCAGGAGAATCGGATGTGACCATAAGCCTGAAGAAGGGCGGTGATGGTAATGGCAAAGATTGATACGAGTGGGTGGAAAGAGTTTGTCATTGGTGATTTGTTTGACAAGCTGAATCTTGGCATCAAGAATCCGCAATTTAATAAGGCGCTGGATGTATCTGAAGAACAAACGGACGAGTTCAATCTTCCGCTGGTCAATGCTAAGCACGGCAATAATGGCATCATGTTTTATGGACGAAAAGAAGATTTTGAGACTGCATCAATGACGATTGACATTGTTCAGAATGGGGCCATAGCGACAGGCGATGTGTATGCTCAGCCGCAAGAAACGGGCGTGTTATGGGATGCATATCTGATTAAGCCGAAGCATGAAATTAAGTCAGAATACACGCTAATGTTTTTAGCTGTAGTCATAGAGCGAGCAATAAAAGAAAGATTCAGCTACGACGATAAGTGTGTGTGGGATAAAGCTTCTTTGCTAAAGGTTAAACTGCCAGTCGATTCTCATGGATGCCCTGATTGGGCCTACATGGATTCCTTCATGAAAAAAATCATGAAAGAAACTGAAGTGGTTCTCTCATTGTTAGACCTTGTTATAGCGCCCGTGTCCGCATTCTGATTTTACCCAGATGAGCCATACTTTACTCAGGTGGAATCAGAATACAAGCACTAAACGATATAAGTAATCGAGCTATCCTTTATTTTTTGAGCTCCTGTTTTATCCCAAACGTCTAGCTTTGAAAATCGATAACCCTTATTAGCTAGAGAGCCTATTATATTTTTCGCCTGGTTTTTCACTGCCTGGCCAGCGAGTTGCCCAACTAATGGCGCTAAACAGTAATTCCATACCAGAGGATGTCGCTGAGGATCTTTGCATAATAGGATAGCAAGAATCTGGAAATACAACTTCCATTGCTCAACCTGGTCATTCACAGACGACGTAAGGTTGTCGAAAAGTTTGGTCAGAAAAGCTTCTAGAATCATCCCGATGAGTTTAGCACTCAAACCTGCTTGCTGATCATAATAGCTGCGGGTCTGTAATATACGATTCTTTTCCCTCGTCCCTACACCATTGCCATAAGATTCGTCCCGACTGTTCTGAATCTCCTGTAGCAAATCCTTGACAAGCAACTTGATGGCTTGCTGCTGGAGATTCTTCAAAAATTCCTGTGACTGATCAATAAGTTTGGCGATGGATGCGGCCAAATCACACCAGAAATGATCCGACAATCTGATCTTCTGCGGCTCGGTAAGTTTCAACCCTCCGCTAATGCCGTTATCCACAATATCCGCTGCGGCATCCTCGAACGCGTGTCTGAGATTAATCACCACCTTTCGATCGCCATAGGAAAGGCTGATGAGCTTATCAACCACTTCAATTGATCTCATATGTTCCTGAAGCAAATCGGTTGCTAAGGAAGAAGCTAGGACTCGATGTCTCTTCGGTGGCTTGAGCTTATTGATATTTTTGGTTGCGCTGGATCGTATTTTCTTCGCTTCAGGACTCAAGCTTCGGTGCTGAGAATAATAATCAATCCATTTAATTCGTCCGAGCCCATGTCCCGTTCCCATGCAAGGACATTGACAATCACTTGTGCGAGCTACTTGGCAAGAACCACTCTTGCATCCCATAGTCAGAATTTTATCTCTGCCTATGCACAATACATTACCGCCTTTGGCACTCGGGTTCTTCCACACTCCTCTCCTCTTTCCTGCCGGTTCCCGGCACGGAAAGTGTTTGGAGGGGTGTGGGTTGGGGGCTTGTTCTGTGGATACAAAACGTCTAGCTTGCTACCCCTGAATGGAATTATTGTTTTCCTGAGACACATGGCTCTTTTCAGGGGCTGTTCAGCTGTCGACATGCATTAGCGGGATTTGAATGATTGCGGTTGTTCTCTTTCGTTTGTTTTGTTCGTTCCGTTTTGATTGCGTTGAGATGATTTCAGTGATTCAAACACATGTATTTCGATGATTCACTGGGAGGGTCGCGGTTTTCAGTCCATGATGGCCGCTTCGTGCGCGCCGCCTTGGATCCAGGTGTCATAGAAGGGGTATTCGGAGCGCAGACGGTACATGATACAGGCGCGCAAGGCCCAGGAACGTCCTCGGTAATGATAGGCGCAGACCCTATCGAGATTGGTCAGGGTCTCTTGGGTCAGACGCACGGACACATTCCTCAACGGTGAATTCGAGATGAGCTCGGAATCGTGTTTGATGGCGTAGCTGTATCGCTGTTCTTCAGTGGCGGGGATGACCCATTCCCCTATCGTTTCCCTTACATACAGGTCGATGGCGCCCCGTAGGTAGTATGCGATGCTCTCATGTCGTTTCAAGGACAAATGAAGAAGCATGATGTAGGCGGGGTCGGAAAGACGAGTGGTGATAGTGATGACTGTATGGGGACGTGGCATGATGATTCCTTCCTTAATCGTCTGTTCGTTTAATCTTCGGCTGGGTGAAGTGCTTCAAGGATGCATACGCGTAAGGCGTGGGCAGCGGACGCTTGCAGATGAGTGCAGACTTGGCAGAGCTGGCCGAAACATTCGGCATCAAGCTTGACGGAAATCTGTGGAATGTCATTCTGCCCTTTGAAATAATCGCTTTCCTTACGCGGATACTCAGCACGTTCCTGCTTGCTGGCTTCGATCAATTGGCAAAGCCCGTATTCTTGGACATATCGGCTGATAGCTTCTCGCATGTAGTGGCTGTTATTGATTCCTTCCACTCGAGCCTTACGGTCAAGCTCTTTCTTATCCTGACGAGTCAATCGGGTCGTAATAACGACGACTTCTTTGTGATCATCCATGATGATTCCTTTCTCTAGCGCATGGCCAGTATTTAGATAGCTTCGTTTTCATCATGACAGGATTTCCCGTGACCGTCGGGTGGAACTTTCCATATCGTAATCCGATTGCAATGGGTGGTTGTCCTATTGTCTTCACCGGTCTCTCCTCGGCTCCTATTTTGTTGGTGTGGTTTGGGGAGAGACTGGTGAGTATCCCTGCTCTGTTTGGGTGGGTTATTCGTCCCATTCGGTGTAGTACCAGATGTCGGCGTCCGACTCGTCTTCCAGCTGGCTGGCCAGGTGGTCGAGTCTCTGTTCGGGGCGGGTGGAGTGGTTGAGGATTTCGCAGACGTGCTTATACAGGCTGGGATGGGTTTCCGCCCAGTTCATGAGGATGTAGTAGACGGTATGAACACTGGGGATGGTGTAGCGGGTGAAGATTTCCTCGGCCAGGTTTTCCTGTATGCGTCCCCATTCGATGTCATGGTATCCTCCGCCCTGGTAGTCGTCTGCCGTCTGTTCGGCGGCATGGAGCATCCTCTCGTTGATGTCGTTCCTCATGGTCGTGAGTTGTTGTGGAGTGTACATGTTTTCTTCCTTTCTTGAAGTGGTGAGGCCTGAAGCGCAGGATGCTTGTGCGTCGACATTCCGAGGCGAGGGCGCTTCCAGCATGGCCGTTCTGCCACTGACGTATCAGTAGCAGATCTGTTAAGAGATAGCGCCCGAGTCTCGTGGTATGGCGATGCCGGGCTATCCTGCGACGATGGGATCACCACTCTTCCATGAACTGGCCATCACGAGGGAGAAAAGTTTCTGATTCGGCCGCTGGGGAGAGTGGCGTGGTGGAGATGCAGACAGCGGGAGGGGGATCGCCGTTCGGGGATCCCCCTCCTTCCTTTGCGCTCGGATGTCAATGGTGCGGTTGTGTCATAATCGTCCGTTTATGACACAACCCTTTTTCTCTTCAATGGTGCGTGAAAATCCTGTTCCATAACCCGTCTCTTTTTCTATGTCTCATAAGCCTATCGACTCTGTCTTTTAGTACACTTGAGGGTTATGAGAATCGGGTATGCCAGGGTCAGTACCTCTGATCAGAATATCGTTCTTCAAACAGACGCACTAGAGAAGGCTGGCTGTGAGAGGATCTATGCTGATCGGGGTGTATCGGGGACGAAGTCAAGCAGACCGGAGCTTGACCGTATGATCGCCGCGTTGAGGGAAGGCGACGCCGTTGTTGTCTGGAAGTTGGATCGGCTGGGCCGTAGCGTGCAGGACCTGGTTACGCTCGTCGATGGTTTCCGCAGGAAGCAGGTGCAATTCATCTCCTTGACCGAAAGCATTGATACGACCACGACCGGCGGTATTCTCGTCTTCAACATTTTTGCTAGTCTCGCTCAGTTTGAGCGTGACTTGATCGTGGAACGCACGAATGCGGGATTAGTTGCCGCACGAGCACGGGGGCGCAAGGGCGGCCGGCCTCGCAAGCTCACGCCGGGGAAGATCAAGAAGATCCGTGAACTGTATGATCAAGGCGATCTTTCGGTTGGCCAGATCGGGAAACTCTATGGTGTAAGCCGCACCACCATCTATAGGCTTCTAAGCAGGAAAGGCTGAGGGTGATGAGCATATGGTTGGGATGATTCGTCCACTATGATCTGATGTACCGATCATAGGCTTGTAACCCCTGGAAGTGCCTTATCAGTGCGGGGCTTTGACTTAATCGACTGTTCTCTGAATTTTCCTGGACAATAAAATAGGGGCTCCGATGAGGAGCCCCTAATCTGCTTGTTTTCTTGGTTCTGATTAGTTGTGAGTGAATCGGGTGATGATGGGGATGAGAAGGATGAGGATGACATCAATGATGATGCAGGCGATGAAAGTGGCGTGAAAACTGGTGGCGAGCACACCATCGAGGCAGTAGAGGGCGAGGACGGCGGACACCGCGGCGATAATGTAGCAGATGATGCTGGCGGGCTTGCGCACTTGCGCGCTATGGGTCTCGTCGTCATCCTGGTCGGCGGTCACCCACAGCTGGTGGCCGAGGAGGGTCAGGGCGAGGCTGATGGCGAGGAAGATGAAGACGCCTGCGTAGGCGAGGTTTTGGTTGGCAATGATCCATGTGAACATGCTGGGCATAATGCGCTCCTTAACTTGAATGGTTTACGTTTCCCATGATGCCAGGTTTCCCCATGACCGTCGGGTGGAAAAGAGCGAAGCGAGGATCCATTTCCACCCGGCGGCCTGCTTGTTTTCTGCGAGCATGGGAGAGTCACTGAAAAACAGTTTTCTCATGGAAGGATGCAAGTCATGGGTGATACGGATCGTATGGTGCGGCAGATCGGCAGGCAGGCGGCCCGGTTGAAGGCAGCCCGCCAGCAGGCTCGGCTGGATTTCGAGACTGAGTATATGGAGACTGTCAGCCAGGTTATTTTGCTGTCTGATCAGTTGGCTGATAAGAGGCAGCAGGTATCTGATTTGAAACGGCGAGCGAAGCAGGTGGGCGTGGATCGCTCTGAGTTGAATCTGTTGGATGAATCCGTTCAGACGGCTGCTCGAAATGTTTTGCACGCTGATAGTGTTGAAGATGATAATACGCTGTCCCAAGAGCCGGAAGATGAGGGGGACGCGTCCTCCGGAGTGGATGAGTGACCTGGAAGAAGGGGGCGTGTGATGGCGTTATTTGATTATAGTGATGAAGCTGTTGAGAACCGGAAGAAGCATCCGGTCAAGTCGCGTTTGGCGATGATCGCTTTCCTCGTCATCGCGGTTATCGTGGGTGGCGCTTATGGTGCATGGGATTCCTGGCGGGATAGGCAGGAATCTTTGCCCGCTGGTCTGACCGCTTCTTCCACCCCGACCCACAAGGCTAGGAAACAAGCGGAGGAAGCATCGCAGTGGAATGGGTTACGGCAGGCAGGACTGCCTTTGCCAGGCGCATGGTCGTCCCAACGGTTCGTGTTGGGATCGAAAGGGGAGGAGTATATCAAGAAGGCTGATCGCAGTGGCGTTCCGAGCAGCTGGTATATCACGCTGCCGCATGACACGTTTTCTTCCGGCTATGTGGCGTTGAAGACGGTCAATGACCTTATCGACAGCAAGACCTCGGATGCGGTGTGGGCGGCTCGTATGCGCGAGAATTTCCATGCCGTGCCCGGTCATGAGGATTCATATTACATGCCGAACGCGCCGCGCTACTGGTGGGCGCAGCGCAAGTTCGCTCCGAACACGCTGTGTACGGATCATGACGCGGCTCTGGAGGGAGTGATCACCGGCTTGCCCTATCCTGATTCCGATCTGTGTTCCGCTGACGGGCTTAACCGGAATACTACTGAGACGGAGAACGATACCAGTCTGATCAGTGTGCAGCCCCGATATTTCTACTATGGGGCGAAGCAGAAGTTCAACTTCCCCACCCCGCAGGGATTGTCTTTGCCGTCCACCGTGGATCCGCAGCTGATCCTGCAGAGTTATTTTAACGTGGTGACCATCCCTATGGATGACGGCTTGTGGCATGTGACGACGTACTGTCCTGCCGCCATGCAGGCGAATAACGTGTACGCCAAGGATGGGTATCCGGAAATGTTCACGGATAAGAATGGCAAACCGTATGACAAGGCTCTGACCAAGAGATTATGGGAGTCCGGTGGGTTGGAGAAATCGTATCTGCCGGAGGGGTCGCTAGGCTTGAAAGGCCCGTCCGTCATGTCTTTTCATGGTTCGAACTATACCGGTTATGGGCTGCCGTCCGCTCCGTGCGTGGTGACGGAAGTGGCTGTCGGCGGGCAGACTCCTTCCTGGCTGATGGATACCAGTGATGATTAAGCATCCCCGTCCACAACATTCTGCCACCCGGAAGGGCCGGATGCTCCTGGCCGGTTGCCTGGCGGTGATGGTTGGCTTGCTGTCCGCGTGCGGGCCGCAGGATATGACGGCCATGCTGAATGGCTGTTATGATATGCCGACCGTACTGTCTATCCTCTTTTCTCCCGGCTCCTCCTCCGCCCCCGCACCGGGGCAGGGTGCCAGCACGGCTTCGTTGCCGGTAGCGGATAATGCGACGGTGGAGAAGTACGTGAAGTATGCCGAGGATATCGCCGACGATGATTCTCACGGGTATTCCCAGTCACGCCGGAACGGGAATCCTGATTATGATTGTTCCTCCCTGGTCTGGTACGCGTTGAAAGCCGCGGGCTTCACGATGGTTCCTTCGTATCCTTTCGCGACCACGGGGATGGACGCGGCTTTGAAACGGATGGGATTCCAAGAATTCTCCTGGGGTGGCAACCTCAGCAGGCTGCAGCGTGGGGATATCCTGGTGAACGCTGCCACGCATACGGAGATTTATGAGGGTCAGGGACGTTTCGTCGCGGCCCATTCCGCGGAGAATGGCGGCATTGACGGTGCTCCTGGGGACCAGACGCATCATGAGATCAGCAGTGAGCCATCATCCGGAGCGGGTAAAGCGTATCTGAATGCCGCTTACCGGTATACCGGCGCGCTCAAGCCTGCCGTTTCCACCGCCCAAAGCACCGTATCCACGGCCTCCTCTCCGGCGTGTCCGGCGGCTGGTACCGCCACGGTTCCCGCCGCCAGCATGGATATTGACAAGGATTATCACGGCGATGGGAGGCATGCGACTCCCATGCAGGCGAAAGCCTTGGCCAAACGGTATATCAGCCAGGCGTATAAGGATTGGGATGATGACAAGCAGTGGAACGCCCTGGTATGGGTATGGGAGCATGAGTCCGGCTGGAGGTGGGATGCGACCAATCCTTCCAGTGGCGCTTATGGTATTCCCCAGGCTTTAGGCCCTGGTCATTCCGGGGCGAAGATGGCTTCCGCCGGTGATGATTGGCATGATAACGCGTTAACCCAGATCAAGTGGGGTTTGCAGTACATCAAGAGCCGCTACCATGATCCCTTCGGCGCACAGGCATTCTGGCAAACACACCACTGGTACTAGCCCATCTTTAGGTACAAAGATGAGTTGACAACTTTATCGCTCACCATTACAATAGGTCTTACGCCGTGACTGCGCCACATTGCAGGTTTGAGGGTACACCCCTCGACACGGCGTCTATTTTTATCTGATTCTTATTGCTCTATGGGGTACAGATACGATCCCATATCCGTTTACATCTCCTTCGGGACTCTTTCTAAAGTTATCTTTAATCTTGTTATAGAAACGATCATCATTCTTGGATACCATCCGGTAGACGGCGCCTGCGACTAAATCAGCAAATTGGACTCCAACACTATGATGGGATGCTGCTATGAAAAGACCTTCAACAAGATTATTGTAATTTGAACGATATGCATCATGATTATTCAGTAGCTGATAATGGAACTCATCAAGTTGCTTATTCTGCCATTGATTTCTCTCATCAATCACAATCATGCCATAAATGTTGGTCCCCGTTGTTGCCCTACCCATATCTTGTAAGTAATACTGGAACCTCTCACAAATGACCTCGAATGCGTCATGATATAAATCCTCAGCATCATTTGATGGATGCCGTTGGTAGTACGCTTTCGTATCTACAACGGCGGCAAGGAGGCGAAAGCTCTTAGTCCGTGCGATGATCTGATACAAATCATCGCGTAGATTATCAAGCTGATTTTGGTCTAGATGCGATGTAGGTGTCGTTCTTTTTGCCAGTGGATGATAAATAAAGTATCTCCACTTAATCTCGCCGTCAACGTTATATTCCTTTTTTGTTTGGCGAAGATTTCTTTGAAGCGACTTCCATTGTGCTTCGGGGACGATGATACCACCAAGCACAAAATAGGGGCTTTTGCTCACGTCATTTTTATTCGGAGCTGTTCCGCTCTCGTCAAGAAATAACATCTGCATAAGCTTTATCCTATCTCACTGGGAAGCCATAATACTTATGTCTTTAGAGGATACTGCCATGTATTTGTGTAGATGCAACGCAATCATTCCACAGTAAAACCGCTTACTCGTTGTAGGGTTCTGCGGTGGTGTCGATGTAGGGTTGGTCCTCGTCCTCTCGGGAGTTCTTGTACATCCAGACGCCTGTCTTGATGATGATCAGGGCGATGGTGATGCCGAAGAGCCAGGGCAGGAACGCTGTGAAGAGTTTCCCGCATATCCAGATGAGGATGACGATGCCGGCGATGAACCCTATGAGTTTTTCCATTGTTTCCATGATGCGTGCTCCCTTCACTGTTGATTGTAGTTAGGCTTGGCGATGTTGCCGGTAGATGACCAGCTGGTCTACCGCTTGTTTCAGATCGTCTTGCGTGCTGTAAATGTAGGCTTGCGTGGTGGCCAGGCTCTCGTGGCCTAGCATTCCTTGGACTTTGACTGCGTCTCCGGTCGCATGCCAGAGGTCGGTGGCGAAGCGGCGGCGGATGGCGTGCGGTGTGGCTCCTGTGGCTCGTTTGACGTACCGGTAGACGGTATCAGGGTGGACGTGCCCGTGGAAGCGTCCTGGGAAGAGGTAACCGTCTGGCATGGCGGTGAGGATTTGCTGCAGGCGTTGGGATAGCGGTAGGATCCTGTCCTTATCGCCTTTGCCATGGATGATGATGGTCGTGTATTTGTCTTCCTGGATGAGGTCCTCTTTGCGGATTTGGGCGAGCTCACTTCTACGGACTCCTAGGTCGGCGAGCATCATGACCATGAGGCGCGCGGTGGGGTCCGGGTCGTGCAGGCCTTTCTCGACTTGTTGACGGCTGGCGGGCCTCATTTTGTGCTTGTCTCTTTTGACTTTCGGCAGTGCGGCCAGGGGGTTGTCTTCCCGTAGGCCAGCGGTGATCAGGTAGTCGAAGAAGCTGTTGAAAGCGTTCCTGTTGTTTCTGATTCCATTGGCGCTTAATCCCCTGTCCATGTAGTCGATGATGTCCTCGTCACTGATTTGGTAGATGGGCTTGTCCAGGATGAGAGCGAGACGGCTGACGTTGTACCACCAGTTTTCGATAGTGGCTGGTGTGCAGCCGCGGATTCTGAGGTATTTGACCCATTGGTCGAGCAGGGGAACCCATTCCTGGGGTGGTTGTCTGTGCGTTGGATATTCCATAACCGTATCCTTCCTCTCACATGCATAGATTTCCCCTTACAATACCCGCGATACTAGCGTTTCTAGCGGCTAGTTCATCTGGTCCAGGTAGTGGCGGAGTGCTTCGTCGACGAGGTTTTGCAGTTTCATCTCGTGGTCGGCGGCGTATCGTTTCGCTCTTTTCCACGTATCCGGACGGACTTTCAGCCCGGTGGCTTTCCATTCGTCGCTCGTGGCTTGTGGGGTGGTGTGGGCGAGTTCCTGGATGGTGTGGTGTGTGGCTTGTGGGATGAGGTTTATGTTTTTCATGGTTGTTCTTTCCCTGTGTTTTCGTGTGATTGTGTGATTTCACGCTGGTGTTATTGCTGGTAGTTTCGGATGAGCCAGGCGTGTGGTTTGCTGACTCTGGTGTGGTCGGTTTCCTGCCATTGTTTGTCTTCATCGCTCAGCTGGTTGAAGATCTCGATGGCTTCCTGGCTGCTGTCGGCGCTGATGGTGGCGCTCTGGTATTGGCAGATGGTTCTTTTCTGCTGGATGAGGTAGGTTTTCATGATTGTTCTCCTGTGATGGTTTGGCTGATCTCCTGCCATGCTTGGGCGTATTCCCAGAGCTTCACCGGTTTGTGTCCCATGCTTGTTTTGATGTCCTGCCGTTTGCGGATTTGGGCGTCGAAGATGGGTGTGGCCCACTGCTGGAAGGCGTCGGTGACGGCTTTGAGGGCTTTGGTGCCTTGCTCGACGCGCACGAGGAGGATGGCCGCTGGTGTTTTCGCTGTCTCCAGGGTCGCCCAGGCTTGCTGCACGTCCAGGGGGCTGTCTGAGCAGGGGATGATGGTGAAGTCGGCGGTTTCCATGGCTACGGCCAGGGTTGTGCCGGTGGGGGCGGCGTCCACGATCTCGATGCGGTCGGTCTTCCTGGGTCTTTTCAGGGTGGCCGGATTGGCAGGCAGCACATTGAAATCGAGAGGCTGGTTTTCCTGGGCTGCCATGTCGGCCCATTGGCTGGCTGACCCTTGGGGATCGGCGTCCAGGACGACGGCCCGGTGGTTTTTCAGGGCTGCCGCCTGGGCGAGGTAGATCGCGGAGGTGGTCTTGCCCACTCCCCCTTTGGCGTTGGCGATGGTGATTCTCATGGTTGCTGATTCCTTTCCTGTGTTTTCGTGTGATTGTGTGATTTCACGCTTGTGTTGAGGTTTCTTCGAGGAGGGTTCCTTGCAGGAATCCCGTGTCTTCTAGGGGGTTGGGTTGTTTGAGGAAGACTTCCCAGCGGGTTGAGGCGTGCTTGTCTCCGAGGATGGGGGTGCGGCCGAGGACGGCCAGGACGTCGGCCAGGTGGATTTGTGCCTGCGACCATTTGAACAGGAGGACGCCGGTGTTTTTCAGGACCCTGAGGCATTCGTCGAACCCGTCTTTCAGGTAGGATCGCCAGTCGGCGGGCAGTTGCCCGTATTGTGCTTTCATGAAGGACTTGGGTCCTGCCCAGATCAGGTGGGGAGGGTCGAAGACCACCAGGTCGAAGTGATTGTCGGGGAAGGGCATGTGCCGGAAGTCGGCTATCACGTCCGGATCGACCGTTATGCGCTTGGTGATGCCGCCGTTGGTGATGTCCCTGTTCTCCTGGCGGATGTCCATGAAAGTGGTGTGGGGTTCGGTCTTGTCCCACCAGAACATGCGGGATCCGCAGCAGGCGTCCAGGATGCGGATTTCTTGCTTATCGTCCATGATTTCTCCCTATTGTCGCTTCTATGCTCTTTCACACTTGTGTTGATGTGTGATTGTGTGACAGAGTGAAATAGTTATAGTGTGAATGTGTTATGAGTTCGGAAAATAAAAAGGCTTAGAAAACGCCTCTAACTATTGACATCACTGTCAAAGGCATACTAAAGTGAAAATTCGCGAAAAAAAAGAGCAGAGCGATAATGGCTTCGGATCGTAAAGTCGTGGGTTCAGGGTTCGAATCCCTGGGGGGGCACTTCGGTAAGCTATGCGGAAGCCCTGGAAACATTAATGTTTTTAGGGTTTTTTCTTTCCCTGATTATGTAGTGCCCGCGTTTTGCTCATATTCTGCCTGCCTCCCGGTATTTGCCGCGGCTTTATGCTGTAGTGCGCCGTGCTTTTCCCCATGATCCTTATCAGGTTCGGAAACCTTGGAAAATATATAAAATTCAGGCGGGTTTTTCTCAGCTTGCTGTCAGTTCCGTATAAAAAACACAGCTATTTTTCACTGATTCTCCAAAAAAGTGCGGGGGTTAGGCTATACTGATGGATACAACTTAAGAAACAACTTAAAATATCGTGTTTACTGACACATGCATTATAAGGAGAGTCATGTTTTCTAAGGATAACAAAGTGAGCATGAAGCGCCGTGTTTTCGCTGCGGCTGCTGCAATGCTTGTTACCAGTGCACTGGTGGTTCCGGCCGCTGCTTATGCTGCCGATAACGATCAGTACACTCCTGCTGACGTGTCGGACGAGTTGACAACAGCTGTTGATGAGGCAAAGAATGCTGGCATTACTGTAACGCAGTCTGAAGATGTCAAGCAGCCGAACCAGTCCGCATCAGATAAGGATTATGCCGCTCAGGTAAAAGCATTGAAAGAGCTTATTGAGAAGGCCAAGGCTAATACTGAGGCCTGCACTCAGGCCCAAGGGCTTGCAAAGAAAATCAATGATCGGGTTGATGAGCTGAAGGCACAGTATCCGAAAGCCAATGTTACGACCCGCAGCGTCACTGCTTCCGATCTTGCCGAATATGAGCGTCAGGCGAACAATGCCGGCGCTGAGAATGAAGCCGCTCTGAACAAATACACAACAGAGAAGGCTGAAGTTGACCGTCATAATGCTGATACCAAGCGTGTTGAGGACAATCTGAAGAATCACTCCCTGTATAAGGATGAAGCTTCCGGAATTTATGTTACCGGCCAGTGGAACCCCACAGGTCATGGCCTTGGTTACTACAGCAAGCTCACTGCACATCTGGTTGATGCTGCAAAGAAAGGTACTGTACTGTTCAAGGAAACAGGATGGGTGCCGGGCTCTTCTGCAGTCAAGGATGCTAATACCAAGGTTATCGTCAATCCGACGAAGGCAAGCATCCCTAACGGTGTGAATGATTCCACGATCAGCTCCGGTACTCCTACAGCGCTTCTTACC
>ERZ773263.224-NODE-224-length-42810-cov-15.213800_pt1 | contig 42810 bp, 44 predicted proteins | sample MGYA00511076_ERZ773263 | MGnify/ENA primary metagenome ERZ773263 (study PRJEB29015, sample SAMEA2738155) | human oral metagenome | biome: human oral; feature: human-associated habitat; material: saliva | place: China | collected 2195 ... | reverse complement strand
AAAGGAGAATTTCTAATGGTAAAATTAGTTTTTGCTCGCCACGGTGAGTCTGAATGGAACAAAGCAAACCTCTTTACAGGTTGGGCTGATGTTGATTTGTCTGAAAAAGGGACGCAACAAGCTATTGATGCTGGTAAATTGATTAAAGAAGCTGGTATTGAGTTTGACCAAGCTTACACATCTGTTTTGACACGCGCTATCAAAACAACAAATCTTGCCCTTGAAGCGGCAGGTCAACTTTGGGTGCCAGTTGAAAAGTCATGGCGTTTGAATGAACGTCACTATGGAGGTTTGACAGGTCAAAACAAAGCTGAAGCAGCTGAAAAATGGGGTGACGAACAAGTTCATATTTGGCGTCGTTCTTATGATGTATTGCCACCAGCTATGGCAAAAGATGATCAATATTCAGCACACACTGACCGTCGTTATGCAAACCTTGATGACTCTGTTATTCCAGATGCAGAAAACTTGAAAGTAACCTTGGAACGCGCTCTTCCATTCTGGGAAGATAAAATCGCTCCAGCTTTGAAAGACGGTAAAAATGTATTCGTAGGTGCACATGGTAATTCTATTCGTGCCCTTGTAAAACACATCAAAAAATTGTCAGATGACGAAATCATGAATGTGGAAATTCCTAACTTCCCACCACTTGTATTTGAATTTGATGAAAAATTGAATCTAGTGAAAGAATACTATCTTGGAAAATAAGTATTTTGATAGTTTAAAGGGTGAAAATCCTTTATTTAAAGGCATTCTAGGCTGTACTCCTAGAGTGTTTTTTGATTTTACTACCCTTTTAACTACCCTGTGCTTTAGATTTTGTGATTTTTGTATAGTAATAGGGTAGTTCCAAAATGGAACACCCTTATAAATTATTGATAGCTGCCTCAAATATTGAGACGGCTTTTTTTGCTCCCTCTTTGGTAGCATGAACATAGGTATCTAAAGTCATTGAAATATTAGAATGGCCTAAGCGATATTGTAAGTCTTTAGGTTCTATACCGCTATATAACATGATAGTAGCATGAGTATGACGAAAACCATGAAATCCTATATCAGATACTCCAGCAGCTTTAAAATGTTTTTTGAGTCTTTTACGTAATGCGTTGGTTTCAACGTACCTTTCTGTAAATACAGAGAATACAACTGTTTCAGAGCGCCCTAGCTGCCATGATTGTATTTGTTGGCGCTTGTTGTATTGTTTTAGCATAAGGATAGTAGCTTTATCAATCTCAATATCTCTTATTCCAGATTTAGACTTTGGACTATTAGTTTTATTGTATCGGTTAATTGTTTTGGTAATGCTAATAGTTCCTTTGTTTAGGTCAATATCAGACCACTCAAGAGCTAACAACTCACCGATACGACATCCAGTAGCTAACAAAGTTTTATATTTTAGTATTATTCCATTATCTGATATATCTACTTATCATAAGTTAGTAAAAAATTGATTTTATTGCTAAAGTCAATAAGATATGAGATAATAAGAACAGGGTAAGTAGAGCAGTGGTTTGAAGAAGGAATACGCTCTATTACAGAGAAATGGCGGTGCAAATCTGTCCGACTACTTATTTTAGCCCCAGAGATGGGGTTTTTATTGTATGGATCGCAACTGGCTGGATTTAGGGTCTATAAATAGTTTAACTTTGTTGAAAAATAATAGATAGGAGAATTAGAAAATGATTGATTTGTATGATAAATTGAACGAACGTATCTATGAGAATTGCAAGATGTATTATAATAAATATTCAAAAATAGACAAAATGACAGATGAACAATCTGGCATCATGGGTGGCCTTTATCAATCTCTAAACATTGTCGCAAATGAGTATCTTATCAACAATAAAAATGACAATCCTAAATATAGGGAGTTACTTAATAATATTGAAAAGCTGCTAAAAATAGCTTAAAGCATCCTTATTTTTATAACATACAATGAAATCATGAGTAGAAATACTTGTGATATTTCTGTTTGAAAGGAGGTCGGAAATTGCCTAGAGATGGGATAAAAGATCTAACCCAAACAAATAAGCCAACAAAAGAAGAAAAGTAACCGCATCTAAAAAAGAAGAAGTGTGAGAATTAAAGTTAGGAAAAAGTACTTAGAAAAGAATTTAATAACTTAAAAGTATTTACATTTAATAACTTTTGAGTTATAATAGAACTAAGAAAAGAGGTATCTTGGTGCATAATATCTATTTTTACAAAGATAAAAACGGGAATGAGCCGGTTTTAGATTATATGCGTGAACTTGCCAGCAAAAAAGGCAAGGATAGTCGTATCAAACTAAACAAGATAAATGACTATATCGAACTACTAAGCCAACGTGGTACACGCGCAGGAGAACCGTATATTAAGCATTTAGATGCTGAAATTTGGGAGCTTAGACCATTGAGGGATAGGATATTATTTGTTGCTTGGATTGATGGCAACTTTGTATTGTTGCATCATTTTATGAAAAAGACGCAGAAAACACCAAAACGAGAAATTGAACAAGCAAAGCGTGAATTACGCGACTTAAAAGAAAGAGGGCTATACAATGAAAAATAGTGCAATTGGTAGTAACTGGAAAGATGTGAGAGCTGAACTTTTTTCCAAAGAGGAAATTTTGGAGAGTGATATGCGCGTGGCAATCATGAGTGAGCTGATTGATGCTAGAAATGAAAAAGGGATCAGTCAGAAAAAACTTGAGGAACTAAGCGGAGTAAGTCAGCCAGTTATTGCTAGAATGGAAACAGGTAAGACAAGTCCACAACTTGATACTGTTTTAAAAGTCTTGGCAAGTCTTGGGAAAACTTTGGCAGTTGTACCCTTAGAGGGCGAACAGGTAAGCTAGATTTATTAAAAGAGGTGGAATATGACGGCTGAGATTAGTATATTAAACAAGCATGGTATCGTCCTAGCAGCTGATAGTGCGGTAACTGTTAGTTTTGGACAGGGACAAGCAAAAACATATAACGCAGTAAATAAACTGTTTTCTCTTGGTGGACATCATGATATCGGGATTATGATTTATGGGAATGCTGAGTTTATGGATATACCTTGGGAAATTATTATCAAGGAATTTAGGAAAGAGTATTGTACTAAAATATTTGATAGATTGGAAGATTGCTCCGTAGCTTTTCTTGAATTTCTTAAAAATGAAAAATTCAAAAATGATACTATTTCACAACGAATGATTCAATCTGTCATTTTATCATTACTACAGAAGTTGTTGGAGGTTTCAAGTAAAAAAGTCAATAATATACAGGCGGATAATCCAGAACTCCCAATTTCTCAAGAAAAAATAATTGAAATTATTTCGGAAATTATTATTGAAAACCTTAACACAGATAACGATATTATATTATTAGAAAATCTTGATAAGAGAACTTTTGACTCAGACTTCTCAGAATATTGTAAAAGTATATTACGAGAGAATGTTTACTTGGCAGACGAGCATTTACAAAAAATAACGGATATCTTTATAGAATTGTCATACCAAATTGTAATTTCTAAAAATAGTTTTGATTCGATTTCTGGGGTAGTTATAGGTGGATACGGTAGTGAAGAATTATTTCCTTCTTTGGTATCATATGAAATAAGTTATGCTTTTAGAGATGAAATAAAAATTGAAAAGACTAATAGTAACAATGTGGACCTTCTAAACAGCGATGCCTCCATTGTTCCATTTGCCCAATCAGATATGATTTCAACTATCTTGACAGGGATGGATCCCTTTATGAATAAAGTAGTAAGTCAGTCGATTATTGGGCTAAATAATTTATCAGAAGATGAGAAGTATAATATAATCACTCAGATTAGTGAACAGCAGAAACAACAATTTATAAATCCAATTTTGGGTGTTGTAAGAACGTTAGCGTTACCAGAACTAGCAAATATGGCTGAAACTTTAGTAAACTTAACATCTTTTAAACGTCATATAACAGATTCACTTGAAACAGTAGGTGGACCAGTCGATGTTTTAGTGATATCGAAAGGAGATGGACCAATTTGGATTAACAGGAAGGAATATTTTGACATCTCTAAAAATTTGGAGTATTCTAATAGAAAGAGGAGGTAGATTTTTATGTCACTAATTTTTCAAACTTATTTTAAACCGCAAGAAACTAAATATAGTAAAACCGAAAGTCTAAAACTACAGAATTCTCCTATTCTAAACTTGAATCAAAAAGATATTGATTTAACAATTAAAGATGTATATAATGAAATTTTAAAATTAGATAAGCGCAAATAAAAAGTAAAATATGTAAAAAATAGCACCCAATAAGATGCTATTTTCTTGCCTGCTGAACTCATCTATTTAGTTCCTGTTTTACTACCCTTTATGTTTCCTATACTTGTTTCAGTTTGTATTATTTTAGATGATTAGTGAGTAGAAAAAGAAGTTAGACTATACTACTTTGCTGTAATATTTAGCAAGTAAATAATCTTGGAAAATAAGTCCAATATAATATTAAGAGGCTCTGCGTAAGCAGGGCTTTTTAATATCATGCAAAGCTTTCATTTTTTAGCTGTGTTTTTTATCAATGTTTTCCATTTTCCACGACTTCATTTAGGTGGATTTATGGTACAATAAAAGATAGCATTTTGACTAGAATGAGAGATACCATGTCTAAGAAAAAAAGAACATTTAATAGCCATTCAATCCCACGACGCTTGAATTTATTATTTGGAATTGTGATTTTACTGTTTATGAGTTTGATTGTGCGTTTGGGCTATATGCAGGTTGTCCATAGGAATTTTTATACAAAAAAATTAGCGACAGCTAGTAAGACTAAAGTGACGACCAGTTCGGTTCGGGGTCAGATTTATGATGCGAGTGGGAAACCGTTGGTTGAGAATACAACCAAGCAAGTCGTTTCTTTCACACGTAGCAACAAAATGACGGCTGCAAAGATTAAAGAAATTGCTCAAAAATTGCTTCCATTGGTTTCTATTTCCAATGCAGATGTTACTGAGCGCCAACAAGTAGATTATTATTTGGCAGACAGCGAGGTTTATAAGAAGGTCGTTAATCAGCTACCTAAAAATAAAAAATATGGTACAGATGGAAATCGTTTGGCAGAGTCTAAGATTTATAATAATGCCGTTAAGAGTGTTGATGTAGCAAAGTTAAACTACTCAGATGAAGATAAAAAAGCTATTTATTTGTTTAGTCAGATGAATGCTATTTCTAATTTTGAAACGGGAAATATTCGTACGGATAATTTATCAGCTGATCAGATTGCGACAATCGCCTCTAGCTCGAAAGAACTGTCTGGTATCAGTATTACCACCAGCTGGGACAGGAAAGTGTTGGATACTTCTTTGGCTTCTATCATCGGAAGTGTTTCAAGTGAAAAGGCAGGGCTGCCCGCAGAAGAAGTGGATACTTATTTGAAAAAAGGCTATTCCCTTAATGATCGTGTTGGGACGAGTTATTTGGAAAAACAATATGAGTCTACACTTCAAGGAAAACGCGCAGTCAAAGAAATCAATCTTGATAAAAATGGAAATATGGAAAGCGTGAAAAATATTTTCAATGGTAGTAAGGGAAATAATCTAAAATTAACAACAGATTTAGCTTTTCAGAACGGTGTAGAAGACATTTTGAGAAAGTATTTTAGTGCGGAATTAGCGAGCGGAAATGCGACATATTCTGAAGGGGTCTATGCTGTTGCGATGAATCCTAAAACGGGTGCTATTTTAGCCATGGCTGGTCTGAAGCACGATACCAATACAGGAGAACTAACAACAGACTCTCTTGGAACGATTATGAACAACTTTGTGCCGGGTTCTGTGGTGAAAGGAGCTACTTTAACAGCTGGCTGGGAATCTGGAGCCATCACAGGAAATCAAGTCATGACGGATCAACCAATTTCTTTTGGAGGCTCCTCTGCCATCACTTCTTGGTTCACACAATATGGGGCTCGCCAAATTACGGCTTTAGAGGCACTAGAATATTCATCCAATACTTATATGGTTCAGCTAGCTTTAAATATGATGGGAACGCCTTATACGCCCAATATGGCAATTGATTTAACGAATTTGGATTCTTCTATGGACAAATTGCGTAAAGCTTTTGCTCAATATGGCTTGGGAGCATCTACAGGAATTGATTTGCCAAGTGAATCAGAAGGCTACACACCTAAGAATTATACGTTTGCGAACTACTTAACCAATGCTTTTGGGCAGTTTGATAACTATACTCCAATGCAGTTGGCGCAATATGCTGCAACGGTAGCTAATGGCGGTACTCGTATTGCACCACACTTAGTAGAAGGAATTTATGACAACAATGAGACGGGCGGGCTTGGAAAGCTGATTGAATCCAAGTCAACCAAAGAGCTGAATAAAGTTGATATTTCAAAAGAGAATATGGATTTGATTCGACAAGGTTTTTATCAGGTAGTTCATGGTACAAGCGGATTTACTACAGGGCGTACTTTGTCACAAGGTGAAGCAGTGCCGATTAGCGCCAAAACAGGGACGGCAGAAACCTTTGCAGGTGGAAAGGAAGCCATTAATACGAATGTAGTGGCTTATGCGCCAAGTAACAACCCGCAGATTGCAGTGGCAGTTGTGTTCCCGCACAATACAAACTTATCGTCAACCGTTAGCCATAGTATAACTCGTGATATTATTAACTTGTATCATCAACAGCATCCAATGAATTAGAAAGGATACTATGCTTTATCCAACACCAATTGCAAAATTGATTGATAGCTTTTCAAAATTACCAGGAATTGGCATAAAAACAGCAACGCGTTTGGCGTTTTATACCATTGGTATGAGTGATGATGATGTCAATGAATTTGCTAAAAATTTGCTTGCAGCAAAACGTGAGCTGACCTATTGTTCTATTTGTGGTAATCTAACGGATGATGATCCTTGTGCTATCTGCACCGATGAGACACGGGATCAATCTACTATTTTGGTTGTAGAAGATAGCCAAGATGTATCTGCTATGGAAAATATTCAAGAATACCATGGTTTGTACCATGTTTTGCAGGGATTGATTTCTCCTATGAATGGTATTGGACCAGACGACATCAATCTGAAAAGTCTCATTACACGGTTGATGGATAGTGAGGTAACAGAGGTAATTGTGGCAACCAATGCGACAGCAGATGGGGAAGCGACTTCCATGTATATCTCGAGGGTGTTAAAGCCAGCTGGTATCAAGGTAACGCGCCTGGCTCGTGGATTAGCAGTTGGTTCTGATATTGAATATGCAGACGAAGTAACACTGCTTCGGGCTATTGAGAATCGCACAGAATTGTAAAAAAGAAAATAGAGCTTTCCTTTAAAAGAAAATGGAAGCTCTTTTTCTATTCAAAAACAATCTAAAATATGATATACTAAAAAGCGATTAAATTTGTAGATTTCTTTTAAGATAAGAAGGTTAGGTATAAAAATGGCAAAACAACAAATTATTCTCCTTTACGGTGGTCGCAGTGCCGAACGAAAGGTCTCTGTCTTATCAGCGGAGAGTGTCATGCGTGCGATTGACTATGATAAATTCTTTGTGAAGACTTATTTTATCACACAAGCGGGTGACTTTATCAAGACGCAAGAATTTTCAAGCAAACCTGCTGACAATGAAAAATTAATGACAAACGATAGTGTTGTTGAAAGTCAAAAGATTAAACCAAGTGATATTTACGAAGAAGGGGCAGTTGTGTTCCCCGTTCTTCATGGTCCAATGGGAGAAGACGGGTCTATCCAAGGATTTCTTGAAGTGTTGAAAATGCCTTATGTGGGTTGCAATATCCTTTCTTCTAGTGTGGCTATGGACAAAATCACGACAAAACGAGTGTTAGCTTCTGCTGGCATTCCGCAAGTTCCCTATGTAGCAGTGATTGAAGGGGAAAATATAGACGAAAAGATTGCAGCAGTAGAAGCCAATCTAACTTATCCAGTTTTTACAAAACCGTCAAATATGGGCTCTAGTGTCGGCATTTCTAAGTCTGAAAATCAAGATGAATTGCGCTCTGCTCTTGAATTGGCTTTCAAATATGATAGCCGTGTCTTGATTGAGCAAGGTGTCAATGCGCGTGAAATTGAAGTTGGTTTACTTGGAAATGAAGGAGCCAAAAGCAGTTTGCCAGGTGAGGTAGTGAAAGATGTTGCTTTCTATGACTACGAAGCCAAGTACATTGACAACAAAATCACCATGGATATTCCTGCAAAACTCTCTGAAGATGTCATTGCCACTATGCGACAATATGCAGAAAAAGCTTTCCATGCTATTGGCGGTGTTGGTTTAGCTCGCTGCGATTTCTTTTATACTGATAAGGGCGAGATTTTCCTTAATGAGTTAAACACGATGCCAGGTTTCACTCAATGGTCGATGTATCCGTTGCTTTGGGAAAATATGGGCATTTCTTATACAGATTTGATTGAGAAATTAGTTCTCTTAGCGCAAGAAACATTTACAAAACATGAAGAGCATTTGTTGTAAGACAAGATTGAAAGAGCCAAAAGGTTCTTTTTTCTATTGTTTTAGTATGTCTTTGGCGAGTGTGTGTAAAAGTAGGTTATTCTGTGGTATAATGAGAGAGTTAGAGAAATTTAAGACATATAGGTGAAAAAATGCAATTAACGTTCTATGAAGTAGCTTCTGTATTGAAAGCACAAAATGATGTTCATCAATTTCCAGATTGTACATTTGGAAAGGCAGAATTTGACAGTCGATTGATTGGAGAGGGAGACTTGTTTGTTCCTCTTAAAGGAGCACGTGACGGGCACGATTTTATTGTGACGGCATTTGAAAATGGTGCTGTGGCAACCTTGTCAGAAAAAGAATTGGACGACTATCCTTATATTTTAGTTGATAATGTGTTGGCAGCATTGCAGCGTTTGGCACAGTATTATCTGGAAAAAATGAAGGTAGATGTCTTTGCAGTTACGGGTTCTAACGGTAAGACGACGACCAAAGATATGCTGGCTCACCTCTTGTCAACAACTTACAAGACTTATAAAACGCAAGGAAACTACAATAATGAAATTGGTCTTCCTTATACGGTTTTACACATGCCAGATGACACCGAAAAATTGGTTTTGGAAATGGGGCAAGATCACATGGGGGATATTCACCTTCTGTCCACAATTGCGCAGCCAAAAGTAGGTATTGTGACGCTGATTGGCGAAGCGCATTTAGAATTCTTTAAAAGTCGTTATGAAATTGCAAAAGGAAAAATGCAAATTGTCGACGGCATGAAAGACGGGGCTCTTTTGGTTGTTCCAGCGGACAAGATTATTAATGATTTTCTACCGAGCCAGCTAAATGTAGTCCGTTTTGGTCCAGACGAAGATATTTTCCTAACGAAATTAGAAGAACGAAAAGATAGTTTGAGTTTTGAAACCAATTTCTTAGATAACGCCATTGACCTTCCAGTAACTGGAAAATACAATGCAACAAATGCCATGATTGCAGCTTATGTGGCATTGAAAGAAGGAGTAACACAAGATAAGATCCAAAAAGCATTTGCCACGCTTGAATTAACACGAAATCGCACCGAGTGGAAGAAAGCTAAAAATGGTGCGGATATCCTTTCAGATGTTTACAATGCCAATCCAACCGCTATGCGATTGATTTTAGAGACATTTTCAACGATTCCGTTTAATGAAAAAGGTCGGAAACTGGCAGTTTTAGCTGATATGAAAGAATTGGGGGCTGATTCTAAACAAATGCACGGTGCCATGATAACCAGCCTAAATCCAGAAATTCTCTCAGAAATTTTCCTTTATGGAGAGGACATGGCTGCTCTATTTGCCTATGCTAAGGAAATTTTCCCGCCTGGGAAAGCCCATTATTTTGTAAAAAATGCTGAAAAAGATCAATTTTCTGACTTAGTAAAAGCTGTTAAAGAAGCACTCAAACCAACGGATCAATTACTAATAAAAGGAAGTAACTCTATGAACTTAGCTAGTTTAGTGGAGGAATTGGAGAATGAAGGGTAACAATAAAGTACAGTATCTTGCCCTCCTTCGTGGTGTGATGCCAACAGGACCAAATCGGATCCCTAAGATGAGTGATTTGGTTCAAATGTTGGAACAATCTGGTTTAGATAATGTTTCAAGTTATATTCAATCAGGTAATGTGATTTGCGAAACAAGCCTACCAGCTGAAGAATTAGCACAACACATGCATCAGGTGATATTGGAAAGCATTGGTGCAAATTTATCCATTATCGTAAAAGAAAAGTCCGATTTAGAAAGGGCTATTTTAGGAAATCCCTTTTCTGAGGAGTTGGATTCGTCACGGATTCATCTCGTTTTTACAAACAATTACATTTCAACGGAGCAATTGGCAGAACTGCAAGTAATGAACTTTATGGACGAAATATTTGCAGTTGGAACTGCTTGCCTTTATATGTATTTACCAAGAGATGCCAAAAAAAAGAAGTTAAATAATAATTTTCTTGAAAAGAAGTTAGGTATTGTCGCCACAACAAGAAAGCTGAGTGTTATCAAAGAATTAAGTAATAGGATGGTTGAGTAGGAGATGAATCTACAAGAATTTTTTACAAGTCATAAAACGGAGGCCCCTCAATTAACTCCATTTTGGTATGGAATGATGTTTTTAGGAATCATTTATGTCATGTATAGTGCTGTAAAATATCATAAAAACAGGCGCTATCAGAACTTTTTGAAAGCTGTACAAGGTTTACAAATTTTAGTGCTTTATGGCTGGTATATTGTGACCTTGTCACCAATTTCTGAATCACTTCCTTTTTATCATTGCAGATTGGCGATGTTTGCTGTTTTGCTACTGCCTGATTCTTCAACCTATAAACAGTATTTTGCGCTTTTAGGAGTATTTGGACCTATTTGTGCATTGGTCTATCCTTTATTTGACCCATTTGCTTTTCCTCACATCACTTTAGTCTCCTATTTAATTGGTCACTATGCTCTTTTGGGAAATTCTCTCACCTATTTGCTGAATCATTATGATAGCGAGTTATTGAGTTTACGGCGAATTGGAGAGATTAGCTTTAGTATGAATCTTTTATTACTATTTGTAAATTTGGTGAGTGGTGGAAATTATGGATTTTTGAAAGTACCACCTTTAGTTGGAAGTCATGGAATGATTGCTAACTATATTTTTGTTTCATTGATCTTGATTTTAGCAATTTTCGTGGTTTCTCTGATCTTTAAACAAATTAGACGAGAACAAGGAGAAACAGTAAGACAGGAAAATTAAGCTATGCTGAATGATTTTTTAACGACTCAAAAGACAGCACCGCCTCCCATTTCTGCTATGGGCTATGTGACGATGATAGGAATTCTCTTGTTCCTCATTTATATTTCAGTTCGCTATGCGCAAACCCCACTGTATCAGAAAACTTTTAAATATTTACAAGCTTTTCAATTAGTTATACTTTATTCTTGGTATTTTGGTTTCCATATTTCATTTGCAAATAATCTGCCTTTTTATCATTGCCGCTTAGCCATGTTTGCCATGTTGCTGCTGCCAGATAAATGCCGAAGCAAACAGTATTTTGCTCTTTTAGGTGTCAGCGGGGCGATTTTTGCCATTGGTTATCCAGTTTTTGACCCCTATGATTTTCCGCATATCACTAGTTTTTCATTTCTTCTGGGGCATTACTGCCTCTTGATTAATTCGCTGGTTTATCTTATCAACCACTATGACAAGCAGATTTTGAAGAAGTATGTGATTGTAGGCTACACTTTTGCCTTGGATTTGTTTTTAGTTGGTGTCAATGCCGTCACTGGTGGAAATTATGGATTGATGACTCATCCCCCGCTTATAAAAGGAGACCGGATATGGGTGAATTACGTACTTGTCTCACTGGTTCTGGCCACCGCTTTGCTCCTTTTTGATGAATATTTTAAAAGGCGATGGAAAAAGCAATCAAAATTAGTTTAAAGCTTTAAGCATTACATCCTCTGTCAAATTTATTTGGCAGGATTTTTTATTGTTTTTTCTCAATGTAAAAAATTTTGCTAGATTTTATAAACGAAAATAGTAAAATAAAAGTAGAAAGATAGGAGTGAGGTAATGGAAATTGGAAGAAAGTTAAAAGAAGCACGTCAGATGAGTGGCTTGACACAGGAAAATGTCGCAGAAAAATTAAATGTATCTAGACAGACCATTTCAAATTGGGAAACAGAAAAATTTTATCCGGATATTTTGTATGTTTTGCAGTTAAGTGATTTGTATCAGGTTAGTTTGGATGAATTGCTGAAAGGAGATGAGCGCATGATTCAGCACTTAGAAAATTCGACGAACGTTGTAAAGAGCAACCAAAAGATTTTACTGGCTTTTATATGTAATATTTGTCTTTTATTCCTTTTCTTTATTTTTATCATTCCAATCTCCAAGAGTTATCTGCTGACCCTGTTGGCAGTAGCTCTGGTGGTTGGCACCACAGGTTATATATTAGTACAAATTATTCGTAAAATATAGGAGGTTCTATCATGACTTGGTATCTATTGACCTTGATTGGCTTACTCGTCGTAACAAATGGGCTGTTTGTGTATCAATTGTTTAAACTAGTTGAATTAGATTCTGCGGTTCGCGGGATGAAACATCCTAAGTTCTGGGGAGTTTTGGCAGCTGGCGGTCAACGGGGAGAAGGCTTGATTTTATACTTATTAAACCGAAACAAGGCTGTTTTTTCTATGACGGAAGAAGAAAAAGAAGAACTTCAAATGAGAAAACAACGGATTATTTATTTACTGGTTTTAATCATGATATTGGTAATTTTTCTCTTTGCTAGTGTGATTGTGAGATTCTAAAATGTAGTCTCTTGTATCAAGAAACAGAAAATCGCTCGAACAGAGCGATTTTTATATGTTCTAAGCAATTGAAAAAATCCTTTGAATCCGCTATAATAGGTAGGTTGAAACAAGTTAGGAGCAGTCCAATGTAATAAGAGTTTTCACAGAAATCGAAAGAAAAAGTATAAAAAAGAAAAAGAGGATATAATGACGATTCAAGATGAAATAAAAAAACGCCGAACTTTTGCGATTATCTCTCACCCGGATGCAGGGAAGACCACGATTACAGAGCAGTTGCTCTACTTTGGAGGCGAGATTCGTGAAGCAGGTACGGTCAAGGGTAAGAAGACCGGGAACTTTGCCAAATCTGACTGGATGGATATTGAGAAGCAGCGGGGGATTTCAGTGACCTCTTCTGTCATGCAGTTTGACTATGCCGGAAAACGGGTCAATATTCTTGATACGCCTGGGCACGAAGATTTTTCAGAAGATACCTACCGTACCCTCATGGCTGTGGATGCAGCAGTCATGGTGGTGGACTCTGCAAAAGGGATTGAAGCCCAGACTAAAAAGCTCTTTGAGGTTGTCAAACACCGCAATATCCCAGTCTTTACGTTTATCAATAAACTGGACCGCGACGGACGTGAACCCCTTGATTTGCTGGAAGAATTAGAAGAAGTACTTGGTATTGCCAGCTATCCGATGAATTGGCCGATTGGGATGGGGAAATCCTTTGAAGGTCTCTATGATTTGCACAATCAGCGGCTGGAGCTCTATAAAGGTGATGAACGCTTTGCCAGCATCGAAGAGGGAGAAAAAATATTTGGCAACAATCCCTTTTATGCTCAGGTTTTGGAGGATATTGAACTCCTACAAGAAGCGGGAAATGAATTTTCACAGGAAGCTATTTTTAATGGGGAATTAACCCCTGTCTTCTTTGGTTCAGCCCTAACTAACTTTGGAGTGCAGACTTTTCTTGACACTTTCTTGGAGTTTGCACCAGAGCCTCATGGACACAAAACCACAGATAATCAGGAAATCAGCCCGCTGGATAAGGATTTTTCAGGATTTGTCTTTAAAATCCAAGCCAATATGGATCCAAGACACCGTGATCGCATTGCTTTTGTCCGCATCGTATCGGGCGAATTTGAGCGCGGTATGAGTGTAAATCTGACCCGTATCAAAAAAGCTGTCAAACTCTCAAATGTCACCCAGTTTATGGCAGAATCACGTGAAAATGTAGAAAATGCGGTGGCCGGTGATATCATTGGGGTTTACGATACAGGGACTTATCAAGTTGGTGATACTTTGACAGTTGGTAAAAATAAGTTTGAATTTGAACCGCTGCCAACCTTTACCCCAGAAATTTTCATGAAGGTTGCAGCTAAAAATGTCATGAAGCAAAAGTCCTTCCACAAAGGAATTGAGCAATTGGTCCAAGAAGGAGCCATTCAGCTCTACACCAACTACCAGACCGGTGAATACATGCTGGGGGCTGTCGGTCAGCTTCAGTTTGAAGTCTTCAAGTACCGCATGGAAAATGAATACAATGCCGAAGTAGTCATGACACCCATGGGCAAAAAGACTGTCCGCTGGATTTCACCAGATGATCTGGACGAGCGTATGTCCTCCAGCCGCAATATTTTAGCCAAGGACCGCTTTGACCAGCCTGTCTTTCTCTTTGAAAATGACTTTGCCTTGCGCTGGTTTGCCGATAAATATCCAGATGTCAAGTTGGAAGAGAAGATGTGAGAGCGTTAAAAATCCGACAGAAAATTAGGAAATCTGACGAAGAAGCGATTGCTTCTAGGAGGATTTATCTATTTTCCGAGGATTTAGCTCGAACTCAGTTAGAGAAAATGTAAGACGTTGCCAATGACTAGTAACTGAAGTTACTGTCATTGGACGGCAGCCGCTATGTGCGGTCTGCCTAAACGGTTTACTAACTGTGTCGAATAAGTAAAATCGAATTGTTCGACTTCGTGTCGTAACTCAGTCCCAACAATTGGAACTGAAGGTTCCTAATTGTTGGACGCTAGCCGCTGTAGGCGGACTAGTTAACTGCCTTACTAACTTCGTCAGACGAATAAAATTGATTCGTCTGACTCCGTGTCGTAACGCTAGGAAAAATAGGAAGCTTTATCTATCTTCAGAGGATTTAGTTCAAACTCAATTAAAAAGATGTGAGACTTGCCACGGCATATTAATGAAGTGATTCACTTAAAAACTATGCTATTGTTGGAGTTTTATCATAATGATTTTTGAAACAGAACTGGGTTAAGTGAGTTCGTTTGTTAGCATATCAATCATTAGATAAAGAAGTACAATAACGATTGATGAAGGATTGAGCGTTTTTCTCAATCCTTTAGATTATTTAAAGTCAAGAAAGGCGAAAAGTGTGTTTATTGAAAAAGAGTTGAAAAATGGAATGTCTTGGATAAACTTAGATGCAGATATTTTAAGTCAACATCCAGATTCTTATAAGGAATACAATATTGATGAAGAAACGATTGAGTACGCGCTAGATAAAAATGAACGAGCACATATGGATTACAATCGTGAAACAGGAACAGTCGTTTTTATTTTCAACGTATTAAACTTAAAAAGGGATAAGGACTATTATGAAACTATTCCTATGACCTTTATTGTACAGAAAGACAAACTCTTAACAGTCAGCAATCGAGCAAATACTTATGTCGTAGATATGATGAAAAACTATATTGAACATCATGAACCTGTGACAGTGTACAAGTTTCTATTTGCTAGTTTAGAATTAGTGTGCAATTCTTATTATCCCATTATTGAAAAAATGGATGAGACAAAGGATCATATTAATCAGTTATTGCACAAAACGACCACCAAGAAAAATCTCTTTGTTTTAGCAGACTTAGAAACTTCCATAGTCTATTTGGTAGCAGCTGCAAAGCAAAATCGCATGTTATTGGAGCATATTAAAGGACATGCTGTTTATCGTCATTTGGATGAGATTGAAAAAGAGCAGTTTGACGATGTCATGATTGAAGCTCGTCAGTTAGTAGCAATGACAGACTTGATTTCTCAAGTTCTCAGTCAACTATCTGGTTCCTACAATAACATTTTGAACAATAATCTAAATGATAATTTAACCGTTTTAACAATCATTTCAGTCCTTTTAGCAGTCCTTGCAGTTATTACGGGATTCTTTGGCATGAATGTGCCACTTCCATTGTCTAATGATAAAAATGCTTGGATTTATATTGTTGTTATTAGTCTCGTTCTGTGGGTTGTATTGACCAAAGCTTTAAAATGGCTGGCCAATAAAAAGTAAAACACGCCAAGCGCATGAAGAAATTATCGTTTTCAATTAGCGTGTTTTCACGATAAATATCACTTTTTAAGTATAATTTATGCTATAATTCATTCAAAATGAATGTATTTAGTTTTAATTGGTAAATCTGTTTGAAAATTTTTTTGAAAAATGCATGTATTCCGGAAAAAAGGGTTACATGCATTTTCTTCATGCGTACGGCGTGGAAGTAAAAAATAAAACCTATCTTTTTATCATTCTTTGTGTTATACTAGATAGGTTGCAAATAACTATGTTTTATAAGGTAGCTTCGCACTGCCTTTTTAGAAAGAAGAAAAAATTGAAATTTAATGAATTACATTTATCTGCTGAATTGTTAGCAGAAATTGACAAAGCGGGCTTTGTGGAAGCCAGCCCAATCCAAGAACAAACAATCCCGCTTGCTATGGCAGGAAAAGATGTGATTGGACAAGCTCAGACTGGTACAGGAAAGACAGCCGCTTTTGGTTTTCCGACTCTTGAAAAAATTAACACAGAAAATCCTATTGTTCAGGCTTTAGTCATTGCACCAACTCGTGAATTGGCTGTTCAAAGTCAAGAGGAACTCTTCCGCTTTGGTCGAAGCAAAGGTGTGAAAGTCCGTTCTGTTTATGGCGGATCCAGCATTGAAAAGCAAATCAAGGCTCTCCGTTCAGGTGCGCACATTGTCGTTGGAACTCCAGGACGTTTATTAGACCTCATTAAGCGCAAAGCACTGAAACTCAATCATGTAGAAACGCTCATTTTAGATGAAGCGGATGAAATGCTCAATATGGGTTTCTTAGAAGACATTGAAGCAATCATCTCCCGCGTGCCAGAAGAGCGTCAGACCCTTCTCTTTTCAGCTACTATGCCAGATGCTATCAAGCAGATTGGCGTGAAGTTTATGAAAGAGCCAACACATGTCAAAATTGCAGCAAAAGAATTGACAACGGAGTTGGTGGATCAATATTATATCCGTGTAAAAGAAAATGAAAAATTTGATACCATGACACGTCTCATGGATGTGGAACAACCAGAACTTTCTATCGTTTTTGGGCGTACCAAACGCCGAGTTGATGAATTGACTCGTGGGCTTAAAATCCGTGGTTTCCGCGCAGAGGGGATTCATGGTGATTTAGACCAAGGAAAACGTCTCCGTGTTCTTCGCGACTTTAAAAACGGAAATTTAGATGTTCTTGTTGCGACAGACGTTGCTGCGCGTGGTTTGGATATTTCTGGTGTTACACATGTTTACAATTATGACATTCCACAAGACCCAGAAAGTTATGTACACCGTATTGGGCGGACAGGTCGTGCTGGAAAATCTGGTCAGTCCATTACATTTGTTGCACCAAATGAAATGGGTTATCTTCAAATCATTGAAAGTTTGACCAAAAAACGTATGAAAGGCATGAAACCAGCCACTGCAGAAGAAGCCTTTCAAGCTAAGAAAAAAGTTGCACTTAAAAAGATTGAGCGAGATTTTGCGGATGAAAACATTCGCAACCAATTTGAAAAGTTTGGCAAAGACGCTCGCAAGTTGGCAACTGAATTTACACCGGAAGAATTGGCTTTATATATATTGACCTTAACCGTACAAGATCCAGACACTCTACCAGAAGTAGAAATCGCGCGTGAAAAGCCATTACCATTTAAGTATGTTTCGGGAGCTAATAAAGGCAATCGTAATAGCAAAAATGGGCGTCGTAGTAATGATCGTCGTGACCGTACTAATGGGCGTGACAATTACAAAAAGAGTGGTCGCCACGATCGCTTTGACAAAGAAAAGCGTTACCGCAAAGATCACAAAAAACCTCGCAATACTTCAAGTGAGAAGAAAACAGGTTTTGTCATCCGTAATAAAGGTGATAAGTAATTATACAATAATAAAAAGGCGAATAGCAATTCGTCTTTTTATGTTTTTATAAGGAGATACAAAGTTATTTAAATACAATAGGCGTAGCAGTCTCTTGGAGAACGGCATCTAATTCAACAATATTTTGTTTACCTATTGTTTCAAGCCATTTAATTGTAGCAGCTTCGCCACCTTCTTGATAGGCTTTGGTAGCACCAGCCCAAGTTGCACGGCCACAAAGGACACCGTTGAAAGTTGAGCCGGATTCCTTAGCAAAGCGAAGTGTATCTTGGAAAAGCTGTGCGGATACTCCAGCAGATAAGAAAATAAATGGAAGAGAAGTTGCATCACTTTGTTCTTTGTAGAAGGCAGCAGCTTCTTCTTTGGTGTAAAGAACTTCATTTTCTGCGAATCCTTCAACATATTTCATATTGACTGGAACTTCAACTTTGAGAACATCTACGCCAAATCGTTCTTGTGAGTAAAGCTTCATTGCTTCAATGACTTTGCGAGGTTTGAGTTTAGCATATTCTTTTTCATCTGTCACCTTGGCGTCATAAGAAACCAACTCAAGGAAAAATGGCATGTCTTCTGCTTTACATTCAGAAGCAATCCGTTCGATAAAGGCTTCTTTGATGTCATTGACTGCTCTAGCTTCGTCAATATCTATATAGAGTAAGACTTTCACAGCATCAGCACCATTTGCTTTGAGGCGTTGGACGGAGACATTTTCGACGAGGTCAGGATAGCGACCGGGAACAGTTTTGTCATAACCTGTTTTTTCATAGGCAACTAATAATCCAGCGTTTTTATCACGAGCTTCCGCCGCTTTCCAACCTAACTCTGGATCAAGAAGGATAGAAGAAGCGTATTTTGTTAAGTATTTCGAAACTAGCACTTTAAAGGTTTCCAATTGCTCAACTGGAGTATCTTCACCAAGCATGCGACGCAAAGCTCCTCGTTGATCAATAGCTAAAGCGCCGATAATTCCGTTTTTATCACATAAACGTTTTAATTTTTTTTGTTTTGTTGTCATATTTAGACTCCTTTTGTTTTGTATAGTTTAATTATAGAATACAAACAAAACAAAGTCAAACAATATTTTACAAAAATCAAAAAAATATTGTTTTTAATTTTTCAAAATGAATAAATTGTTGTATAATATATTTGAGGAATAAAATTATATAAAACTAGAAAGGAGACAAAATGAAAGAAGGACGGCATAGAGTGATTCTCCAAGAATTGGATCAGCAGGGAGTGGTTTCTGTCAAGAAATTGAAAGAGTTGCTAGATGTAACAGATATGACGATACGTCGTGATTTGATTGATTTGGAAAAGCAAGGCTTGTTGACTCGTGTTCATGGAGGAGCTCACAAAAAAGTAAAAAATGGCTTGAATGAAGCCTCCCATACTGAAAAAACGATGTTAAATATTGAAGAAAAACGAACAATTGCTCAAAAATGTGCCAATTTGATTTTTTCTGGTGATACAGTTTTTATCGGTTCGGGAACAACGACGGATTTTATCGGAGATTATTTGGCTGATAAAAGTGTGAGTATTGTGACAAATTCGCTTCCTATTTTTGAAAAATTAAAAGATAATCCCAATTGTGATATTATCCTGATTGGCGGTCGTTATCGGGTGAAGACACAAACGTTTGTCGGACAATTTGCTAATAAATTATTGAAAGAAATCAAAGTTTCTAAAGCATTTATTGGTGTCAATGGAATTGACGGTCATAATGTCACGACTGCCAATGAAGAAGAAGGAAATGGCAATGCCATTATCTTGAACAATGCGATTGAAAAGTACATTGTGGCGGATAATAGCAAATTTGACAGCTATTCTTTCTATTGTTTCTATCAGTTGGATGATTTGGATGCAGTAATCACAGATGATCATATCTCACCAAAGGTCAAGGAAAAGTATAAATCATATACAAATGTTTTATAGTTAATATTTTAATCACCTGTTCATAGAGGAGCAGGTGATTTTGTATCTTTAGTGCGTGCGGTATTGACACATCCTATTAAAAAACAGGCCTCGTCCATATTAGACTGAGCCTGATTTTCTGAGTATTGAGTTTTTAGTCGTGGTATTCACCGCGAGCCCATTTAGCATTTTCTTCATCGAAAATATGGTCATTTTTAGCGATTTCAGGGCTAACTTCAATGCTATTATCGATTTTTTTAATCAATTGTTTGTTGGCTTCTGTTGGTTCGTACTCTGTTTCAAGAAAGACATCAACGATATTATGAATAAGATTTTGACCAAGAATACGTCCACCAAAAGCGATGATATTTGCATTGAGTTCTTTCTTTGCATAGCGTGCGGTTAGAACGTCACCAACAAGAGCTACACGAGTACCGGGAACTTTGTCAGCAGAAGCAGAGATACCGACTCCTGTACCACAAAGGGCAATTCCAAGATCAGCTTTTCCTGAAACAACATTTTCTGCAATCAGACGACCAAAGATTGGGTAATGAGTCCGGTGAAAGTCATAGGTTCCGACATCAATGACTTCATGACCGAGGTCTTTTAAATGTTCAGAAATTTTCATTTTTGTATCTGTTACGATATGGTCACAGCCGAGAGCGATTTTCATAATTTTTCCTCCTACCCTTTAACATAATTTATTAAGCATGTCAATGCGAACTTGGTGGCGTCCAGCATCATAGTCAGCTTTTAAATAAGCTTCTGCACAGGCATTTGCCAATTCTTCACCGAGAATAGCTGCACCGAGAGTGATAATGCGTGTAGAATTGTGGCGAATGGTCATCATGGCAGAATGCTCATCTGAAACAGCAGCACAAATGATGCCACGGTGTTTATTCGCAACCATATAAGAACCAACTGCAAAGCGATCAAACAAAATACCACGGGCAGTATCATCTTTTCGTAATTCTTCAACAAGAGCATCTGTCGAGTCGACAAAATCAGCAGCACCTTCTTGTTCGTTGAGATCTTTAATGTCATAACCAAGTTGGAGTAAATGAGTTTTTACTTTATTTTTTAACTCAAAACCATCACGGTCTGTACCTAGTATAACTTTCATTGTTATACCTCCTTTTTTTATTTCACAACAACATCATAACATCTCATGCAAATATTGTCAAACAAAAAATAACATAAAAAAACAAAACAAACTATTGACACCGTTTACATATAATGATATACTTTGGTTATAAACAAAATAGAACAAAATAGAAGGAGGCTATGATGGAACTTTATCAGTTGTTCGATAAAGATTTAGTCTTTTGTCTGCATGCTGACAGTCAAGAAGAGCTTTTCAATCAGGTTGCAAATCTCCTTGAGGAGAGGCACATTGTAACGTCTTCTTATAAAGACGCCTTGATTGAGCGAGAGAAGTCCTTTCCTACGGGGCTGGACATGGAATTTTTAGGGAAAGATTTGCCGAATGTAGCAATTCCGCATACGGATATTGTCCATAATTTAGCAGAAAAGGTGGTTGTAGTCCGCTTAGATCAGCCGGTGACTTTTCATAATATGATTGTTCCGTCAAATGAAGTACAAGTATCGCTTTTGTTCTTCATTATCAATAATTCTAATGCCAGTCAAACGAATATATTGGCTCAATTGATGGATTTCTTTACTGCTGACGGCAACCTAGAGTCCTTATCCGAGCTGGATGAGGCAGATAAACTATTTCATTATATATCGGAAACAATAAATCATTAAAAATAAAAATGGAGGATGTTACAATGATTAAAATTTTAGCAGCTTGCGGAGCAGGAGTAAACTCAAGCCACCAAATCAAAAATGCTCTTGAAGAAGAACTTTCAAATCGTGGCTATGATGTCCAATGCGATGCGGTAATGGTCAAAGATGTGAATGAAGACTTGATAAAAGGTTATGATATTTTCACACCAATAGCAGCCACGGATTTGGGATTTGAACCGGGGATTCCTGTTATTGAAGCAGGACCAATTTTATTCCGTATTCCAGCCATGAGTGCACCAGTATATGACAATATTGAAGCAGCTATTAAGGAACATGGACTTAGTTAAAGTAATTCATTAGAAAAAAACAAAAAAATGAAAAATTGAAACGCTAGATAAAAACAATTTTTATCTACTGAAATAGTTATTTCACTTTTCATTCACTATCATTCAAAAAATAAAATCGGGAGGATTTTTTATGAATGTCATTATTGACTTAGCGAATCGCTTCTTTAAACCCATTTTGGATATGGGTGCACCAATTATCATGTTGATAGTCTTGACGGTGCTTGCTTTATGCTTTGGAGTGAAGTTTTCCAAAGCCTTGGAAGGTGGTATTAAACTTGCCATAGCTCTTACGGGTATTGGTGCTATTATCGGTATGTTAAATGGTGCTTTCTCGGCTTCACTTGCGAAATTCGTTGAAAATACAGGAATTCAACTCAATATTACAGACGTTGGTTGGGCACCATTGGCGACGATTACATGGGGTTCTGCTTGGACGCTTTACTTCTTACTCATTATGCTCATCGTCAATGTTGTGATGTTGATTACAAAAAAGACAGATACCTTAGATGTTGATATTTTTGATATTTGGCATCTATCAATCACAGGTCTGTTGATCAAATGGTATGCGGACAATAATGGTGTTAGCCAAGGTGTTTCTCTCTTTATCGCAACGCTTGCCGTTGTACTCGTTGGAGTAATGAAAATTATTAACTCGGACTTAATGAAGCCAACATTTGATGACTTGCTCAATGCACCAAGTTCGTCTCCAATGACATCTACTCACATGAACTACATGATGAATCCAGTCATTATGGTTTTGGATAAGATTTTTGATAAATTTTTCCCTTGGCTGGATAAGTATGATTTTGACGCTGCCAAGCTGAATAAGAAAATTGGTTTCTGGGGCTCTAAATTCTTCATTGGATTTATCCTTGGGATTGTAATTGGAATTATGGGAACGCCGCATCCAGTATCTGGCGTTGCCGAAGCAGCAAAATGGTCACTTGTTATCAAAGGTTGGTTGTCTCTTGGTTTGACAGCTGGTGTCTGCTTGGAATTGTTCTCACTTATTGGTTCTTGGTTCATCGCGGCAGTAGAACCTCTTTCACAAGGAATTACAAATGTTGCAACAAAACGTCTTCAAGGACGTAAATTCAATATTGGACTTGACTGGCCATTTATCGCAGGTCGTGCAGAAATCTGGGCATGTGCCAATGTTTTAGCACCAATTATGTTGGTAGAAGCAGTTCTTCTTTCTAAAGTCGGAAATGGTATTTTGCCACTTGCTGGGATTATTGCAATGGGTGTTACTCCAGCACTTCTGGTTGTTACACGTGGTAAGCTTATCCGAATGATTGTATTTGGAACTTTGTTGCTTCCGCTCTTCCTTCTATCTGGAACACTTATTGCGCCATTTGTTACGGACTTAGCGAAAGGCGTAGATGCATTTCCTAAAGGGGTAGCTAGCACACAATTGATTACCCACTCTACTCTTGAAGGTCCAATTGAAAAATTACTTGGTTGGACAATCGGAAATGCTACAACAGGCGATATCAAAGCTATCTTTGGTGTTATTGTCTTTCTAGTGTTCTATATTGGTATCTTTGCTTGGTATAGAAAACAAATGATTAAGCGAAATGAAGAATACGCTACAAATGCAAAATAGAATAATAAAATAACAATAAGCTGGACTATTCCTTTTGAAATAGTCTGGCTTTTGATTGAAAAAAAAGAAAGGAAGAAACATGATCCATTTAGTTTGTCCAAATCCAGCTTTGGATCGGACAGTTTTACTTAGTCAGTTTAAAGAAGATGTGGTCAACCGACCAAGTCAAGTGCATGAAAATGCTGGCGGAAAGAGTTTTAATGTGGCTTATGTCCTGAATTGCGAAAAAGGCGAAGAACAAGGAAATTTTTGCATTCATACAATGTTAGGTGGCAAAATGGGCGAATATATTCAACAATTAAATGAAGAAGATGGTATTCCGCTCGTTGTGACAGAAGTTGATAAAAATACGCGTACTTGTACAATTATGATTGATACAGAATTAGGAAAGACCTATCTTGTGTATGAAGCGGGATTTGAGCTGAATAAGGATTTATTAGAACAATTCACTGCAAATCTTATAAAGCGCATTCAATCTGGCGATAGCGTTGTGTTTTCTGGCTCTTTGATGAAAGGGATGCCAGATGATTATATTGCACAAATTGGTCGTCTTTTGCCAGAGAATGTGAATTTAGTAGTAGACACAAGCGGTGTCGCACTAAAAGCAGCTTTTTCAGCACAACCTGACATTGTAAAAATTAACGATGAAGAATTGGCAGAATTAACAGGATGTCCAGTTGAAACTGCAGAAGAAGCAGCAAAACTTCTCAAAGAATATACTAAAATTCCCTATTTTATTGTGACAATGGGAGGAAAAGGAGTCGTAGCACGCCTGAAAGATGATGTTTTCCAACTGACGTTTCCAATAATTCATGTTAAAAATCCTATTGCGTCAGGCGACTTTTTCCTTGGAAGTCTCTGCCATGCTTTAGAAAGTAAGGGGAGAGTTGATAGAGAGGCTGTCATTCGTGCCTGTGCTTATGCAACAGCTAACTGCCTGCAATGGACTCCAAAAGTAGACCCAGCCGATGTAAAACGAATTGTAGACGAAATCGAACTAACAACATTGTAAATTCTTTCTACAGTTTATATGATATTTTTTGAATGTATTGACTTAGGAAATCCCCTCTTTATATAATAAAATAGATTATTTTATTATAAGGAGGTCGTATGACTTTATCAGGACTTATTGTTTTAGCGGTATTTGTATTTCGGTTGGTATTTCTAAAAATATCGATGAAGAATGAGAAAGCGATATTGGCAAATGGTGGGCGCGAATATGGCGTGCAAAATACTAAGTATATCACTATTCTTCACATTTTATTTTACCTTTCTTGCTTTGCTGAAGCTACGATACGTCAGGTTTGGTTTGACGCACTTAGTGCTATAGGTTTGGGGCTATTGCTATTTTCAATGTTTATGCTCTATGTTGTGACGCAATTATTAGGGGACATTTGGACAGTGAAATTGATGCTTGTAAACGATCATAAGTTTGTCGATCATTGGCTTTTCCGCTATGTGAAACACCCAAATTATTTCTTGAATATCGTTCCAGAGTTGATTGGTTTAGCATTACTTTGTCATGCACTAATTTCATTTTGTATTCTATTTCCTCTGTATGCGGTAGTTTTGTATAATCGCATCAAGGAAGAAGAGAAACTGCTCAAAGAAGTCATTATCCCAAATGGTATTGCGCAGAAGTAAGCTGTTTTTAAAAGTATAGAATGAAAGATTTTAAATTTACACAAATTATCCATTTTGTATAAATTTTTAAAAAATAAAGTAAGAAAGGGTTTACAAAAGTTTGAAAATGTGTTAAACTCTATTCATAAAGTTAAATAAAACATGGATTGTAACTAAGAAATTAGGCGAGACCATAAATGACCCAAGTAAAAAATCTTGGTTTGTTTATGGTTTTTTTATGTTTTACAAAAATATTGTTAGGAAGGAGGACACAAATGTTTCGAATTGTCCAGCCACTAAATAATAATGTTGCGGTGGTCAAAAATGAAAGTGGTGAACAGGCTGTTGTCATGGGGCTCGGTATCATTTTTAAAAAGAAAAAAGGGGATTTGCTGGCAGAAGAACGAGTAGAAAAAGTCTTTCAACTAAAAAGTGAAGAATCGCGCGAAAACTTTTCTGCTTTGTTAAAAGATGTTCCCTTGGACTTTATCACGACTAGTTATGAAATTATTGATTATGGTATTCAACAGTTCCAATTTCCAGTTCAAGAGTACATCTATGTAACTTTGACAGATCATATTTATTGTAGTTATCAAGCGCTGCAAAGAAATACTTATAAAAGTAATCACTTGCCGGATATGTCGGAGCAATATCCGACGGAGTACAAAATTGCTGAGCATGCTTTGGTGATTTTAAAAGAAAAATTGGATGTGGATTTTCCAAAAGATGAGATTGGGCGGTTGGCCTTACAGTTTATCAATGCGAAAGGTGAAGATGTCGTGATTAGTAAAGATGAACAAACACTGACCCGACAAATGATTGCTTTGGTGCAAGAGGAACTTTTAAAACATGGTATTAAGCGGACAAAAAAGAATAGTAATTTTTATGATCGCTTAATGATTCATTTGACGTACTTTATTGAGCGTTTGGATCAAGATGACAGCGATTCAAAAGTTTCCATGAAGAATTTAGAAGAACATATCAAAAAGGATTATCCAGAAGCCTATCAAATTGGCGAAGATATTTATGAAGTCATTCGTCAGCATTTGGGTGGAGGACTTCATCCAAATGAGAAAGTGTATTTGGTGATTCATATTCAAAGATTATTGTAAAGGAGAAGACATGTTTCAATTACCAGAAGATTTTATTTTTGGCGGTGCGACTGCTGCCTATCAAGTAGAAGGAGCTACAAAAGAAGGTGGAAAAGGTCCGGTCGCTTGGGATGAATTTTTAGAAAAGCAAGGACGATTTTTGGCAGATCCAGCCAGCGATTTTTATCATCAATATTCAAAAGATATTGAGTTGTGTGAGAAGTTCGGCATCAATGGTTTGCGCTTGTCTATTGCTTGGAGTCGGATTTTTCCGAATGGACGTGGTGAAGTGAATCAAGAAGGAGTAGATTTTTATCACCGTGTGTTTGCTGAATGTGCGAAACACCACGTCCTGCCATTTGTTACATTGCATCACTTTGATACTCCGAAAGTTTTGTTTGATCAAGGTGATTTTCTCAATCGTGATACGATTGAAGCGTTTGTGGAATATGCTGAATTTTGTTTTCAAGAATTTCCAGAGGTTCATCATTGGAGCACTTTTAACGAAATTTATCCTGTGGCGACCAATCAATACTTGCTCGGTGTCTTTCCTCCGGGGATTCAGTACGATTTGAGTAAGGTGATTCAATGCCTGCACAATATGATGTACGCTCATGCGCGTGTAGTAAATCTTTTTAAGGAAAAGGGTTACCTCGGTGAAATTGGAGTGGTGCATTCTTTGGAAACAAAATATCCAGCAACAGACAGCGAAGAAGATAAGTATGCAGCTTTTCTGGATGATGCGCTTTCTATTCGTTTCTTGCTAGACGCTACTTATCTAGGTTATTATTCAAACGAAACAATGGAAGCTCTTAATGAAATTTGCGCTGCTAACAATGCTAGTTATGAATTCCTTGAAAGCGACTTTGAAGAAATGAAAAAAGCTAGTCACCGAAATGATTATCTTGGAATCAACCATTATCAATGTCATTTTGTTAAGGCTTATCAGGGCGAATCAACTATTCATCATAATGGAACGGGTGATAAAGGCACTTCGGTTTATAAAGTGAAAGGCATTGGAGAACGGATTTACAAGGAAGGGATTGAACGAACAGACTGGGATTGGATTATTTACCCAGAAGGCTTGTATGACCTTTTATTGAGAATTAAGAAAGACTATCCACATTATCAAAAGATTTATATTACTGAAAATGGAATGGGCTATAAAGACGAGTTTGACAATGGTATCGTCATGGATAAGCCACGGATTGATTATTTGAAAGTGTATTTGCAATCTTTAAGCAAAGCTATTGATGCCGGTGTTGTGGTAAAAGGGTATTTCCTTTGGTCTTTGATGGATGTTTTCTCGTGGTCAAATGGCTACAATAAACGCTATGGCTTGTTTTACGTTGATTTTGAAACTCAAAAGCGTTACCCTAAGGAGTCCGCTTATTGGTACAAGCATGTTAGTGAAACAAAGATTGTGATTTAAGAAGGGAGATAAGATGAATAAAAACGAATTACAAATGTTGGGATTTGAAATCGTAGCTTATTCGGGGGATGCACGTAGTTGTTTACTGAATTTGCTGAAAGAGGTTCGTCAAGGGAATTTTACAAATGTAGATGCTACTTTAAAAGAAGCAGATGAAAATTTGAATTTAGCCCACAATTCACAAACGCAGATTTTAGCACAAGAGGCAGCTGGGGAAGATTTAGATTTAGGATTTATCTTTATTCACGGTCAAGATCATTTGATGACGACATTATTGTTAAAAGAATTGATCGTAGATTTTATTGAATTATATAAAAATCAATACAAGGAGGACTAATTCCATGAACGGAATTATCAAACAAATTGAGAAAGGAAAACCTTTCTTTGAAAAAATATCACGCAATATTTATCTTGGCGCTATTCGTGACGGCTTTTTAGCCGCCATGCCTGCAATTTTATTTTCAAGTATTTTTATCTTGCTAGCAGCAATTCCAGAAATTTTTGGATTTAAGTTGCCAAATGACGTTTCCACCTGGCTTTGGAAAGTATATGGCTATTCTATGGGTGTAGTAGCTATTCTCGTGTCCGCAACGACCGCTCGTTGTTTGTCAGAATCAATGAACCGCAATATGCCGACCAACAAGACTATCAATTCGGTTTCTGTTATGTTGGCTTCCATTGTGAGCTTCCTCCTTTTAAGTGTGGATCAAATTGAAAACGGTTTAGCCAATGGCTACATGGGAACAAAAGGGATTTTAGCGGCTTTTGTAGCAGCTTTTATCACGGTAAATGTTTATAAATTCTGTGTATTGAAAGACATTACTATTAAGATGCCAAAAGAAGTTCCTGGAACAATTTCTCAAACTTTCCGTGACGTCTTTCCATTTTCATTTGCAGTATTTGCTGCTGTTCTGATTGATACAATCGTGCGTTATTTCTTTGGGCATTCGTTTGCAGAAGCTGTTATCACACTTCTCCAACCTTTGTTTACCGCAGCTGATGGCTATTTAGGAATTTCAATTATTTGGGGAGCAATGGCGCTCTTCTGGTTTGTTGGTGTGCATGGTCCTTCAATTGTAGAACCAGCTATTGTCGCGATTATTTATGCAAATGTGGAAACAAATTTACAGTTGGTAAAAGCAGGTCATCATGCTTCAAACGTGTTGACAGTTGGGCTTGGAAACTTCGTTGGCACAATGGGTGGTACAGGTGCAACATTGGTTGTTCCATTCCTCTTCATGCTCTTTGCAAAATCTAAGCAATTAAAAGCTGTCGGAAAAGCTTCCTTTGTTCCGGTTTGCTTTGCAGTCAATGAGCCATTGTTGTTTGCAACACCGATTATTTTAAATCCTTATTTCTTTATTCCATTTTTAATCACTCCAATGATCAATGTTTGTGCTTTCAAGTTCTTTGTTGATGTGTTAGGTATGAATAGCTTTATGTATGTCCTTCCTTGGGCAACGCCAGCACCGATTGGCTTGATTTTAGGTACGGGTGCAGGAATCTTATCTATTGTGTTGATGCTGCTGTTGATTGTAGTCGATTCTCTCATCTACCTTCCATTTATCAAAGCGTACGATGATTCATTAGTAGAAGAAGAAGCGAAAAAGGCAGAAGTGATGGAGCTCGAAGAAGCAGCAGAAGCAGAAATAGACGATCAAATTCAAGCGGTTGCAGATGGAAAGCATCATAATATTTTGGTTCTATGTGCCGGTGCAGGGACAAGCGCCATGCTAGCAAATGCACTAACAGAGGGCGCAGTAGAACTAGGCATAGACCTTAGTTCAACAGCTGGTGCTTATGGTTCGCACTACGATATTATGAAAGATTTTGACATGATTGTGCTAGCTCCACAAGTCAATTCTTACTATGAAGATATTAAGAAAGATACGGATAAATTGGGCATCAAACTTGTTGCGACAAAAGGTGCTGAATATATCAAATTGACACGTGATCCTAAAGGCGCTGTGCAATTCGTTCTTTCGCATTTTGAATAACTAGCCTTCTTATAAAATGTTCGTTTAAAAACTGATAAAACCTATTTCTTGTTTTATCAGTTTTTTAAAGCGAATACTAAAATATTAAACAAAATAGAAATGGGAAAACTGTATGAAAATAGGATTAAGATTGTCGCTTGTTTTTGCTGCTAGTCTTTGTTTGCTTGGAGGAGTCATTCCTATTAAAGCTAATGAAAATACTAAAATACGTGTTGATAAAGTAGAAAATTTATCATCTGATTTTATCATGGGGACGGATATTTCAACAGTAATTGCTCAAGAACAAAGTGGTGTAGAGTACAAAGATGAAAATGGGAATGTCAAAGATATCTTTGATATTTTGAAAGAAAATGGTGTGAATTATATTCGTGTCAGAGTATGGAATAATCCTTATGATCATAACGGACATGGTTATGGCGCTGGAAATAGCGATATAGAAAAGGCGATTGAGATTGGCAAACGAGCTACAGCACATGGTATGCGGCTACTAGTGGACTTTCATTATTCAGATTTTTGGGCTGATCCAGGACGTCAAGTTCCACCAAAAGATTGGACAAATATGAATGTGTCTGAAAAATCAGAGGCTTTATATCAATACACCAAAACGAGCCTTCAAAAAATAAAAGCAGCTGGTGTCGATATTGGAATGGTTCAAGTTGGTAATGAAACAACGAGTAGTGGGATAGCAGGTGAAGCAGGAGAGGAACGCTATCAGTTGTTTGCAGCAGGCGCCAAAGCAGTGCGAGAAGTGGATGCAACTATACTGATAGCTTTTCATTTTACAAACCCAGATAAAACGGAAACGATACTAAATTACGCAAAAGGTTTATCAGATCACCATATTGATTATGATGTATTTGCTACTAGTTATTATAGTTTTTGGCATGGTAATTTAGATAATCTGACTTCAGTTTTAAAGACAGTGACCGAAAAGTATGGGAAAAAGACACTTGTAGCAGAGACTTCTTATGCCTATACATTAGAAGATGGAGATGGTCAACAAAATGTTATCCGAACACAAAATCAAATGCTGGTAGGTGGCTATCCCGCATCTGTTCAGGGGCAATCGCATGCCTTACGAGATGTCATTGATGCAGCGAATAAAGCAAGTGCATTAGGCATCTTTTATTGGGAACCAGCTTGGACACCGGTTAGTTCCAAAGGAAAAGAAGTAAATACACCTATTTGGGAAAAATACGGTTCGGGCTGGGCTTCTAGTGCCGCCATTGGGTATGATCCAAATGTTAATCAGGAAAATTACGGTGGCTCTGAATGGGATAATCAAGCATTGTTTGATTTTACAGGAAAAGCTTTGCCATCACTTGCAACATTTAAATATGTTTATACTGGGTTGAATACAAATCTAAAATATGATAAGAATGAAGAAGCAGAGCTGCAAGAGAGTTTGTTATCAAATTCTAGCTTTGAGGAAGAAGATCTTTCAGATTATACTTTTAACGATTTTATCAAGCGTAGACAAGACACGCCTAAAACAGGCAAGTATGCCATGAATTTCTACAATGGCGCAAACGATTACACAACTGGCATTGAAAGAAAGATAACACTTCCAGCAGGAACTTATCAATTTTCTGCTCAAATTCAAGGTGGTGATACGAATGGCTCTGAAGATATTTATGCTTTTGCTCGTGCTGAGGCAGTAAATGTTCAAAGTGAAAAAGTCAAACTAGCTGGTTGGTCAAATTGGCAGACAGCGAAATTGAACTTTACACTAACAAAAGAGACAGAGGTGACACTGGGAGTATTTGTGAAAGCAAATAAAGGTTCATGGGGAACAATTGACGATTTGCTTTTAACCAGAGAAGGAGTAGATAAGACAAAGTTGGGAACCGCTCTTTCTTCGGCAAAAGAAAAATTAGCGGAAACTATGCATTATACAAAGGATTCACTTGCGAACTTAAAAGAACAAGTAGAAGAGGCGCAAGCTATTTTACAAAAAGATGATGCGACACAAGCAGAAATTGATGCAGAATGTGAAGCATTACAGACTGCCATTCAAGCCCTTGTACCACTAGAAAATCAATCTTCATCTAATGTTCAGCATGAAGATGGTAAAAAAACAAAGGAAAATTCTAATAATAAAGAACAAAAAGGAGAAAACTCCCATGCTGGGTTGACAGATTCTGATTCGTCTAATAAAAATGGGAAGTCTTCTCAAACGAATAGGAACAAGGAAACTTTGCCTACTACAAGTGACAAAAAATTAGCTAAAACCAAAGAATTATTACCAAGTACAGGAACTAGCATGTCATATTTAGCTGGTATCGGTGTTGTTTTTCTGAGTGTATTTGTTGCTGTCATTTCTAAGAAAAATAACCAATAAATCATTGCAAAAAAGTAGAAAGACCTCCCGCTTTCTACTTTTTCTTATCTGCAATATATTCTAATTTTTGTTGTCGTGTTTTTCTTTTAAAGAGGGCCTCGGCTGACATGGCAGAAGGTTTGTTGGGAAATTCTTCTTGATACAAAAGAGTAACAGGTAATCGTGCACGGGTATATTTGGCGCCTTTTCCAGCATTATGTGTGTCTACTCGTTTTTTGACATCGGTCGTATACCCTGTGTAGAGAGAGCCATCGGAACATTCCAGAACGTACATATAGGCTTTAATTTCCATAGTAAATCTCATGAATTTCTGGAGTGTAGCTGCCATCTTCATTATGAATGAAAAGCGGTGGCAGGATTTTTAGACCATCACGAGAACCATCTTTAATAGCTTCAATGAGGAGCATATTGGCTTCGCGATTTGCTTTTGGGTAAACAAACTGAATACGTTTGGGAGCTAGATTGTGTGCTATCATGGTGTCAATAATATCAAGGAATCGTTCGGGACGATGAACTATTGCTAAGCGTCCGTTGGATTTCAAGACCCGTTGGGAAATTTGACAGATTTCTTCCAGATTTGTCGCAATTTCATGCCGTGCAAGTAGATAATGTCGGCTTGCATTGAGATTAGAATGTTCATCCACTTTAAAATAAGGCGGATTGCATAAAATCATGTCCACTTTACTACCGTCGATATAGTGGGTGAGATATTTCAAATCATCCTGAATGACCTGCATTTGGTGGGTTAAGCCATTTAGCTCAATAGAGCGCTCTGCCATATCTGCCAGTCTCTCTTGAATTTCAACTGCTATGATTTGAGCCTTGGTTCGGGTGCTTGCAAAAAGCCCAACGGCACCATTTCCAGCACAAAGATCCACGATAAGACCACGTTTAGGTAAATTTGGAAAGCGAGAGAGGAGCACGCTATCTACTGAGTAGCTAAAGACCTCTCGATTTTGAATAATTTTGACGTCAGTAGAAAAGAGCTGATTGATTCGCTCACCGTCTTTTAAAAGAATTTCTGCCATATATCCTTATTATATCATGATGTAGAGGAAAAGAAGCAACAAAAATAAGCAGTAAGACAAAAATGTACGTTTTTTCTTACTGCTATACCTTAAATTTTATAAATTTTGTTCCCGTTTATTCTGTATGCGTGTCACGACAATAAAAGTAATTGTAAATAAAATCATCAAAATGATATAGATTGGGAAGCTATTGCTGGTTAGAGTAGCGATTTCGATGTACTTTTGCAGGAGAACGGCTGTTCCAAAGAAGCCAATGAGTGACCAGAGGATCAGCAGAATTCGCCAGAGATTGAGTGGTAGGCAGGCACGAACAACAGATAGAAAGCCGATAGAGCCTAATAAATAATAAAGTAGAGTTGAGATTTCCACCTGTGACCAGCCATGCAGCCCACCGAAAATATTGACAAATAAAACGCTAAAGACGACCATTAAACCGCTCGGTAGAGCCTTAAAAATAGCTTTTTTAAGAAAGTCGGGTTCGACTGGTTTGATATTGCGCTCAAAGGTGAGGACAAAAGGTGGTAAACCTTCAACAAATTGGTCAATTAAGGTGATTTGAATGGGGATAAATGGAAAGACCAAGAGCCATTCTGCTCGTCCCAGTAAGATACTAGAAATACAAATGATTGTCAAAATGAACGAATAGGTTGTTTTAATGAGGAAAATCGGTGCAATGCGGGCGATGTTATTAACAACACGGCGTCCTTCAAAGAGAATTTCAGGGACATCGTTAAAGTCAGAATTGAGCAAAACGAGATTGGCAACTTGTCGGGTTGCAGGATCCCCTTCAGCCATGGCAATGGAGCAGTCTGCTTCCCGTAAGGCTAGAATATCATTGACTCCGTCACCAGTCATTGCTGTGGTATGTCCTGCTTTTTTCAGGGTTTGAATGATAAGTTTCTTTTGATGAGGAGAAACGCGGCCAAAGATAGCTGTCTTTTCTGTCAACTCAATCAATTCTTGATCCGTTACTTTTGAGCAGTCAACATAACTTTGGTAATTTGCAAAGCCTGCTTTTGCAGCAATGTTTGATACAGTAATTGGATTGTCACCTGAGATGATTTTTAAGCCCACTTCTTGTGAGCGTAAGTATTCCAAAGTATCAGCTGCTCCGTCACGAATCGGATCTGTGATTTCTAAAATGGCAATGGGTTGAATGCTACTTGGTAAGTGAATGTGTTTATGGTCAATGCGTTCAGGACTAATAGCTAAAGCGAGCACACGCGAACCACGCTTTTGAGCTTCCTGTGCTAGCTCAATTTCTTCATGAAAGAGCATTTCAGGCGCACCGAGAAAGACAGTACCTAAGTCCGACATTTCCATAGCTCCCCATTTACGGTCACTCGAAAATGGAATCATATTACTTGTTTGATAGTCAGTCGGAGTAGTAAATTGCTTGCGAATGGCTTGGGCAGTTGGATTATTGTCATCGCTTGCAGTGATATAAGCACTAAGAATGTCAGAGATTGCTTGTTCTGAAAAATCTTCTGTGAGTGGGCTGAAGGTTTCAACGTGCATTTTCCCTTGTGTAATGGTGCCTGTCTTATCAAGACAGAGCATATCAACACGGGCCAATGTTTCAACGGAGTACATTTCTTGTACGAGGACTTTTCGTAAGCCCAGCTTGATGACAGCTGTTAAAAGAGAAGTAATCGTTAAAAGAGCAATTCCTTTTGGTAGCATTCCCAGAAGAGCCGTTGAGGTATTGACAACTGAGTCTTTGACAGGTAAATGTTTTACAAAGAGAGCTTCTAGAAAGAGCGCAATTCCGAAAGGGATAATGATTTTTCCTGTAAAACCTGCAATCCTGTCCATGGATTTCATGATACGAGAATTGATTGGTTTGACAGTCTTAGCCTCTAGCATCAGTTTAGAAGCATAATTATCAGAGCCTACATGAGTGATTTTAGCAATAACACGCCCGCTGGCAAGAAAACTTCCTGAGAGCAATTGCTCCCCAATCTCCTTTTGAACAAGGTCACTTTCACCTGTCAACATGGCTTCGTTCACTTCTGCAAAACCGTCTAAAACAGTTGCGTCACTTGGAATCTGCTCCCCCGTAGCCAGTTGAATACAGTCATCCAAGACTAAGTCCTCTGGATTGATTTGACTAGATTTGCCATCGCGAATGACCGTTATCTTTTCTTTGTTTAAAAGATTCAGTTTGTCGACCATGTGTTTAGCTCGCAATTCTGTCACGATACCAGAGAGGGCATTAAAACAGATAACAGCAAAGAAAACCAAGTTGCTCCATGCTTGCACAGCAACAAGCGCCAGGGCAATTGCAAAATTTAGTGCATTAAATAGCGTAAAAACATTGCGCTTGATGATTTGCCAGGTGCTGGTACTTGTATTGGCTGTAAAATTATTGGTAAGTCCTTGTGCAATTTTTTCTTGGACTTGCTGGTGGGTTAATCCTGTAAATTCTTTCATGTTCATGAGGATAATCATACCATTTTTTTAATAAAATTTCTAATAGAATCCATTCAGCTGTAACAGTTTTAAAGCAAAAAAAGTTTGCGAGTGGGCATTGGATAAGGTATAATGGAAGAAATAAGAAGGGAGAGCCTATGTTTTATAGATATTTGAGAAGATTGGTGATGTTGATTTTATGGGCTTTAAATGGTAATGCTCACTACCACCATTTGGAGAACATTCCAGACCAAGAGGAAAATTATATTTTAGTGGCTCCACACCGTACTTGGTGGGATCCTGTTTACATGGCTTTTGCAACAAGACCCAAGCAATTTATCTTTATGGCAAAGAAAGAACTGTTCACAAATCGCGTTTTCGGCTGGTGGATTCGCATGTGTGGTGCATTTCCGATTGACCGTGAGAATCCAGGAGCATCTGCTATTAAATACCCCGTCAAGATGTTGAAATCAAGCAATCGGTCTTTGATTATGTTTCCAAGTGGAAGTCGGCATTCGACAGATGTGAAAGGTGGCGTTGCACTGATTGCTAAAATGGCAAAGGTACGCATTCTTCCAGTTGTTTATGTAGGACCGATGAGCCTGAAAGGTTTAGCAAAAGGTGAGCGTGTGGACATGGATTTTGGTCAACCGATTGATATTTCAGACATCAAAAAGATGAATGATGAAGGCCTGGAAGAAGTCGCCCGTCGTATTCAGACAGAATTTGATCGTTTAGATGCAGAAGTAGCAGCTCTTGAAGTGAAAAAAAATCCAAATATATTATTGTTGCTCCCCCGTTTGATCGCTCTGTTACTGTCAATTGTTGTTGGCTTACTAACATTTGCTTTCAGTTTCATCGCAAGTTTCGTTTGGGATCCTGATAAACATAGGAAATAAAAATCTTGTAGAAGAGGTATGCCTCACCTTTCGAGAAGGAGCATCTATGAAAATAGCAGTTTTGCTGTATCCAGCATGTTCATTGCAGGAAATCACAACTTTGACATCAATACTTTGTCTTTCTTTTGGATAATCTTTGGATTATCTTGCTTCAGAAAAGAAAGTCTATACGAGTGAAGAAGGATTGCAAGTTATTCCAGATTTTACTTTTAAAGAAGTGCAAAATGAAAAGTATGATTGCATCATATTGCCAGGTACGCAGGAGCTTTTTGTTAGTCTTTATGATTCTAGACTCATCTCTTTTTTGAAAAATGTAGATATCAAGCGAACAATAGTAGCTGCCATTTCTTCGTCACCTATGTTTTTGGGAAAAGCTGGTTTATTGAGAAATCGATATTATACAGGTGGTTTATATATGGAGTTGGTAGACTATTTTTCTTTTTTGGAAACAGGAACTTTCCTCCATCAGCCTGTTGTAAAAGACAAGAATGTTATTACAGCCATTGGATTTGCTTATGTAGAATTTTCTCAGACCGTTTTGAATGCTTTAGGATTAGAAGTGCCGAGCGATTTCTTTTTGAGAAAAAATTCCTACACTCCAGAAGAGTTAACGTATCATTTAGAGACTGCTGATTACCAAAAAATACTGCAAAAGATTTCACAATATGAACGATGTACCCAGGAATGATTTCCTGGTTTTTTACTATGAATTTTAGGATATAAGGAACCAAAACACACAAAACTTACATGAAAGCGCTTGCTAAAATAGATTTAAAATAGTATACTAAATTTAAGGTATACGGTTTTAAAAAGGTAATAAGAGTGATGCTCACTCTTAAAAGTTGATGTATTCAACATGCAATCATAAAAGGAGAAATATATGAAAAAATTGATTTTTCGATTAACAATTATGTTATCTGCTCTTATTCTCTTTCCTTTTCAAGCAGTTGAAGCCTGCACAGGTTTTATTGTTGGGAAGAACTTGACAGCAGACGGTTCGACTTTGTATGGTCGTACAGAGGATTTGGAGCCTAATCATAACAAAGTCTTTAAAGTTCATCCAGCCAAGGACAATCAAGCGGGAGAAAAGCTGATTGATGAAGCCAATGGCTTTGAATGGCAATTACCCGCACATAGCTATAAATATACTTCTGTTTCGGACGTTACACCCAAAGAAGGTATTTTTGATGAAGTAGGCTTCAATGAACATGGAGTTTCCATTTCTGCTACAGTATCAGCTAAGGCGAATAAAGCTATCCAGAAAGTTGATCCTTATGTGGAAAAAGGTTTAGCAGAATCCATTATGACAACGGTTGTTTTGCCGCATGTCAAAACGGCTCGTGAAGGTGAGGAGCTCATTGCAGAGATTGTCAAAAAACAAGGTGCTGCTGAAGGGAACATTGTGACAATTGCAGATAAGACAGGTGTCTGGTACATGGAAATCTTATCTGGTCATCAATATGTTGCCATTAAATATCCAGACGACAAATACAGTATTTTCCCTAACACATTCTTCTTAGGAAGTGTTGATTTTAATGACAAGGAAAATGTCATTGCTTCAGAAAATGTGGAAAAAGTAGCGCGTGATGCTAATTCTTATAAGGAAATCGATGGCAAATTCCATATTTCCCAATCTTACAATCCGCCAATGGCAGAAGCTGATCGTTCGCGTGCTTGGGCTGGTATTAAGGCTTTGAACCCAGACGCACCAGTCAATTATGATGATAAATATTTTGATTTGTTGCAATCTAGCAATAAGAAAATCAGCGTTGCAGATGTGATGCGGATGCAGCGGAACCGTTTTGAAGGAACGCAATTTAAACCCCTTGACCAAATGGAATTAGACGGTAAAGGCATTCCTCAACGTGGAAAAGTAGATCCAGTCTACAAATATCCTCTTGGCAATCCAAATGTAATGGAAGCTCATATTTTCCAATTGAAAGATAATATCCCTGCTAGCATGGGTGGTGGCACAATGTGGCTTTCTGTCGGTAGTCCTCGATTTGCACCATACTTGCCATACTATGGAAATATCAACAATACTTATGCTGCTTATCAAGTTGATACAACGAAATATGACAAAGATTCTTGGTACTGGGTTGCGTCACACATTTACGATATGGCAGCCAAACATCAAAAATTATTTGGCAATAGCATTCAAGAAAAATGGAAAGCTTTGGAAGCACGATTGATTGAAGAACAAGCCAAATTAGATGAACAATACGCAGCTGCAGGTGGAGCTTCGTCAGAAGAAGTGACTGCGTCTAGTATGGCGCGTGCAGAGGAAGTCTTTAAAGAAATGAAAGCTCTAGAAGCTGAAATGGAAGAAAAGATTAAAAATGAGCAAACGCCACCAAGCTCTAGCTCAGAACCATCTTCAAGTACAAGTGAGTCATCTTCAACTTCGTCTACATCTCAATCTTCGTCAAGTACAAACGAAACTTCTACATCTAGTTCATCAGATGTTGAAAAACCAAAACCAAACGAAACTTCTGATACCTTAGTGGATACAGCTACAGGTGTTCGTTTGCAAAATGCAGATTTAGTAAAGGCTAATCTCAAATTAGCAGTTAAAAAGACAATTGAAGAAAATGCAGATAGCTATGATATTACTTTGACCAATCCAAAAGGTGAAGCAGTGTCACAAGTTAGCTCCACATTAGTGACAGTACCAGTGAAACAAGGTGCTACGGTGGATTCTGTTTATGCTATGAAAGACGGTAAGCAAGCGGAAAAATTTGATTTTGTTCTCAACAAAGACCAAACGATTAGCTTTAAAACAACACACTTCTCTACTTACAAAGTGAATTATAAAGTTGTTAAAGAAGCGCCAAAACAAAATAGACGTGGCTTCCTTCCGTCAACTGGTGAAAAAGTAACCTTCCTTGGTTTAGTAGGAATTGTCATTTTAGGAGTTGTCATCTTCATCTTAGCAAAACGTTCAAAAAAGAATAATGACTAGTTGAAGTAAGAAAATCAACATCATGTTGAAGGGATTCCCTCAAAGTTAGGTACAAACTAATTTTGGGGGATTTTTATATGAATTGGATAAATTTCTACATTGAATTGACAATGATAATGTTATTTTTGACAATAATAGTTGTCAAAATGACACGAATGAGTTACAATAGAGATGAAAGGAGAGGAGCATATGAAGCTGGAAAATCGATTAAAAGAACTTCGAGCGCGAGATAGGTTGAATCAAACAGAGTTGGCTAAAAAAGCAGGAGTTTCTCGACAAACCGTCAGTTTGATTGAGCGGGGAGAGTATGCTCCGTCTGTCATCATTGCCTTGAAGATTGCACATATTTTTGGTGAAAACGTAGAAAATGTATTTTATCTAAAGGAGAATAGCGATGAAAAAATGGATGAAAATTATCGGTTTACTAGTAGTGAGTATTTTGCTAGGAATTTTTGTAGCAAATAGTTGGCTCGGAAATTTCCATTTTCCAACTTTTTTAAATAGTACACTTTTCGGGTGGATGATTCGTGTGCTTAATCTGATTTTATTCTGTATGACGATTTATTTACTATCTTCTGTCCGGAAAATTCAGAAGCAATCAGAATCAAGAAAAGAAAATGAATTAAATGCTTAGGTTTATCAGAAGATGTTCAAAAATTTGGAATATGGTACTATTTTATTAGACGTTGTGACAATCTTGACGATTTTTGATATACTAACATCATTTAATGTATTCATTACTAAAAATAGTGTTTTGATTACAGGCAGTTTATTTCCTTATGTAGTACTTGCTTTTATCCTATATGGACAAGATTGTCTCTAAAAGACAATTGAGCAGGTTCGGCATTTTAAATTGCCAATCGTTACATTTCCTGAAGATGTTTTAGCCTTGATGAAGACCTATGGTGAAGCAGAAAGAGAAGCACATTATGAGCAGAGCTTTAAGATTCTTTTTCAGTTAAATCAGTTCATTTTGCCAGCGCTCTACATCCTCCCGTTTACTATTTCGCTTCTATTACGTGAAATTCAATACCTTCCTATTGCAATCGTGGTCTTTATCCACCTCTACATCAATGTAGCAAATATTTCTATGATAAAGAAATACTTTAAATAAGGCTGGTCAAAAAGTATCTCTGCCTCTATCTCATTTAGTGATAAGCGAATGATGCAGTAGGTGATTGCTCAAAGCATTGCTTTGAGGTAGCGGATAGGGCTTGTGAAGCAAGTCTCAAACCTGTTCGCTTTTCAAGCTAGAAAGAACACTTTTGACGAAAACTCTGTTTTTTATCCACCGCCTCAACAGTCAGGGAGACTGTTGAGCAGTCTTGCAGGGAGGGAACTACGAACTTAAATTTTTCAAGATAAGTTCTGTACCACTCCCATGAAACATAACTAGTTATTCAAGGAGAAGCCTTAATGAAAAAAATAGCTCATATTGGACTTGGCATTTTAAAATTATTGGGACTGATTGTTTTAGTCATGGTCATCAATGGCATTCCTATGTTGTTTCTAGCTAGAGGGCAAGATTTGCCCGTGTATATAGAAATTTTACTGGTGTTAGCCTACCTTGTGCTCGTGTTTTTTGCTATCCGCACTTTATGGAGAAGATACCAAACACACATCTCAAAAGACGTCAAAGTTCTGTCGTTTTCTTGGGGAGATTTTGGAAAAGCCTTGTTATTCTTTTTAGTGGCGAGAGTGGTAGCAGTAGTTGGAACTTATCTAAATATTCTTTTAACAGGACAAAGTACGACCAGCAACGATAACGCTTTACAAAGTCTAGGAAGAATTATGTCAGTTGATCACATCTTTTTTGCTTTGTTATATGTGATGACGGTTGCAGTGATAGCTCCGATAATTGAAGAACTGGTGTTCCGCGGTTTTGCGACGATCTTTTTCTTTAAAAAAGATCAAAAAATATCAGCAGCCATTATAACATCTATCATTTTTGCACTTCCTCATATCTCAAAATGGACAGAGTTTCCACTTTATTTTGCTATGGGGTTAGTGCTCTATGCTGCCTTTGCACGTCGAGGAAATCTCAAGGATTCAATAGTTGTGCATATTTTAAATAACACACCAGCAGCTTTGGTTATGCTGTTTGCGATGTTTCAATAGCGACTATAGTACAATCTTTTACAATAACACAATAAAAACACGAATGAGTTTAATTTCAGCTACTTGCTGGTATTACTTCATTCGTGTTTTTGTGTTATTAGATGTTATTTTTGTTAATTGATATTTTATAACCCGTAATTATAATCATCATCTTGCATGGCTTCAACTTCACCAAGAAGATAACCGTTTCCGACTTGAGAAAAGAAGTCATGGTTAGAGGTTCCAGTTGAAATACCATTCATGACAATCGGATTGACGTCATCAGCCGTGTCAGGGAAAAGTGGGTCTTGACCAAGATTCATCAGAGCTTTATTAGCATTATACCGAAGGAAAGTTTTGACTTCTTCTGTCCAGCCGACACCGTCATATAAGGTTTCTGTGTAGCCTTCCTCATTTTCATAGAGGGTGTAGAGCAGGTCGTACATCCACTCTCGGAATGTTTCTTGCTCTTCTTCTGGTAATTCGTTAAAGCCTAATTGGAATTTATAGCCAATATACGTTCCGTGGACAGATTCATCGCGGATAATCAATTTGATGATTTCAGCTACATTGGCTAATTTGTTATTTCCAAGATAGTAGAGCGGAGTAAAGAAACCAGAGTAGAAGAGGAATGTTTCTAAAAAGACACTGGCAACCTTCTTTTCAAGAGCATTTCCATTGAGGTAAATCTCGTTGATAATTTCTGCTTTCTTTTGCAAATAAGGGTTTGTATTCGTCCATTCAAAAATTTCGTCAATTTCTGATTTCGTGTTAAGGGTTGAGAAAATAGATGAATACGACTTAGCGTGAACAGACTCCATGAATTGGATGTTATTCAACACAGCCTCTTCATGAGGTGTGCGAATATCTCCTCGGATAGCTTCGACACCTGATTGGGATTGCATCGTATCCAATAATGTTAATCCGCCGAAGACCTTACCAACAAGGTCTTTTTCTTCAAGTGATAATTTTCTCCAGTCGTCCAAATCGTTGGAGAGGGGGATTCGTGTATCGAGCCAGAACTGCTCGGTCAGTTTTTCCCAAGTAGATTTGTCAATGACATCTTCAATGGCATTCCAGTTTATGGCTTTATAATAGGTTTTCATGTTGATTACTTTCTTTTATTCCAGTTGATTCTTATTGTTTACAGATAGTTTAAATTTGTTCTGAAAGGCTTTTAGAAATTTTAATTCTCGTTAAATCACGCAGCTCTCACACTGGTTGGCTCCAACTTCGCCGCCGTCATCTGTAAAGGTACGGACATAATAGATTGATTTGATGCCCTTGTTAAAGGCATAGTTGCGCAGGATAGACAGGTCGCGTGTCGTTTGTTTGCATTCGGTTTTCCATTCGTAGAGTCCTTGTGGAATGTCGCTGCGCATAAAGAGGGTCAGAGATAA
>ERZ773263.223-NODE-223-length-42824-cov-3.499591_pt1 | contig 42824 bp, 36 predicted proteins | sample MGYA00511076_ERZ773263 | MGnify/ENA primary metagenome ERZ773263 (study PRJEB29015, sample SAMEA2738155) | human oral metagenome | biome: human oral; feature: human-associated habitat; material: saliva | place: China | collected 2195 ... | reverse complement strand
GACCAACTTTTAGCCATTTTATTGATCAATACTTTATTATTAGTAAAATGCTTAATGGCATCTCTTCCAGGAATTCCCAATGCAAAGGCTAAATCGTTAATATTAACATTTGCATTTAAATATTCTTTAATAACCTCTTTGAATGTGGAAAGAACAACCTTTTGTGTATCAACAATAGTGCCATCTACATCGAATAAAATTGTCTTAATCATAATCTACTCCTTACTTTTAAAGCGGTTACAGCAATTATATCAAAAGCATAATTATCTGAATATGAAAAAACTACTAATTTCCTTAATAGCAATAGCGTTTATAATTGGCATCATTTTTAATTAATACACTAGAGAACTGAAATAAGTTTACGTAATACGCCTTGTTTTAGTTTTTTATTGCTGTGGTTCAATACGTAATTGGATGGTCAATGATTTAACTAATGGAGTATCAGAATAAAGCTTAGTATTTATAGATCTACCTGTTTGTTAACAAAATATGTCATATATAATTGACAATTCCAAAATAAATATTATACTTAAAGTATAAAAAGTCACATATATATGACTTATAAGAATGATAGAGAGAATTGCCATGAATAGAGTTAAAGAATATCGAAAGCAAAAAGGCTTATCACAGATGGCATTAGCTAAAAGGATAGATGTTGCTAGGCAAACAATAAATTTAATTGAAAATGATAAATATAATCCTTCATTAGATTTATGTTTGAAGTTAGCGCATGAGTTAGATACAGATTTAAATACATTATTCTGGGATGGAGATGTTTAAAAATGAAAGCTAAAGAAACTAGATTCGAAAAATATATGAAATTTTGGTACGGAATTTCTGGTCCACTTGATGAGCAGAAACGTCAAGTTATGAATCAAATTGGAAATAGGGCATTTTTTATTTTCTTTTTAGGGATGGATGTAGCATTCTTAATTTCTCTGGTTTTAATTTCTTTCTATGGAGCAAACGTTGCATACATTTTTCTTAGCGGTAGTTTTTTTGTAATGCTAATGATTGTTAGTTTTTATGTAATGTTTCAATCCAAGAAATTTAAATTAACGGATAATGAGATAGAAAAAAATGAAATCTCTAATGCTAAAAAGTCTGCTTGGATAAGAGGAATGATGTCAGGTTTATTTTTTGGAATTATGATGTTGATCCTAAATTTTCTGACTAGCTACGGTGATGGTTCTTGGACCTGGATTGAGATTCCTTCTAGTATAATTGGTGGCCTATTCTTTGGTATTGTTATGTCATTAGTTTGGGTTCATAGAATCAAAGTAGTAAAAGACGAAGATTAAAGAATTAGCCATTTTTAATGTTACATTGTTGCATTAAAAATGGCTTTTTTTGTTGAAAGAACTTCACGTAGCTTATAAATATTTGTATCATTTAAATGTAATCGCTTGCATAAAAATAGAAAAGATAAAGAAAATGAAAACAACAAAATTAGGAAAAACAAGTTTAGATATTCCAGCTATTGCTTTAGGCGTTATGCGGATGGGGACTAGAACTCCAGAAGAAGGAGCTGCTGCAATTAACGCAGCTTATAAAGCTGGTGTAAATTTTATTGATTCTGCGGATATTTATGGACGCGGAAATTCAGAAAAGGTTTTTGGTAAGGCGTTAAAATTAGCCGATGTTAACCGTGAAGATTTATTTATTCAATCAAAGACTGGAATTGTTGTAGGACCAAATGGAAGCCATGGATCATTAGCTTATGGCTCACGCTATGAATTTACTAAAGAGCACATTTTGGATGCTGTTGATGGTATTTTGAAGAGAATGGATATTAATTACTTAGACTGCCTAGTCTTACACAGACCAGATATTTTGATGGATCTAGAGGGAATTAAACAAGCCTTTGATATTTTACAAGCTACCGGTAAAGTTAGATTCTTTGGTGTATCTAACTTTAATCCTGCTCAATTTAAGATGCTTCAAAATGCAGTAAGTCAGCCTTTAATGTTTGATCAAGTGCGATTTGGATTAATGCACACAGGAATGGTTGACTTTGGCTTGCATACTAATATGACTGATGATGCTTCTATTAACCACGATGGTAGCTTACTGGAGTTTTTACGGATGAATCATATTACTTTGCAAGCGTGGTCACCATTTCAATATGGAACTTTTGCTGGTACATTTATCAATAATCCAGCCTTTCCTGAATTAAATAAGAAATTGCAGGAAATTGGAGATAAATATAGCGTTGGTAAAAATGCAGTTGCGGCAGCTTGGATTCTTAAATGGCCTGGTCAGGTTCAGGTTATCATGGGAACTATGACTCCGGCTCATATTGTCGATTCTGCTAAGGGTGCAGATATTGAGCTGACTAATCAAGAATGGTACGATTTATATTTTGCTGCGGGACACGATTTACCGTAAAAAAGTTTTGCTTTTTATAAAATCATCTGATATACTAGTAGACGTTGTGAGAAATGCTGACTTAGCTCAGTTGGCAGAGCACGTCATTAGTAATGATGAGGTCGAAGGTTCGAATCCTTTAGTCAGCACATGTGAAAAGTCCTAACCTGTTGGTTAGGACTTTTTTTGTTGCCTTTTTTAACTTGATATAATAAGAGGTAGAAATATATTGCGAAAGATAAATGCTAGAAAAGGTAAAAGCAGATGAAATTAAGTCAAAATAAAGAAACTTTAGATCAAATAGCACCATTAGTGGAATATGCTTTTTTAAAAAATAATGATATACGTGAGGATCCCAACTTTTTAAGTCGTTATAACCATAGTATGGGTTTGGGTGAATATAAGGATAACCATCTTGCTAGCTATATTATGGTAAATGAATTTAAGAGTAGAATTTTTGCTAAAAAAGTTAAAATGGGCGGAGTTGGTTATGTTGCTTCCTATCCCGAAAACCGTGGTCAGGGCGATATTAATCGCTTGATGAAGGAGATTATTTTAGAATTACACGATCAAAATTACGCAATTTCTGACTTAGCTCCATTTTCAGAAACTTTTTATCGTCGTTATGGCTATGAAAATACTATTTATGAAAAAATGTATCAAATTCGGCCTGAATATCTACGTTTCTTTAAGCCTATCAAAGAAGGAAAAGTAGTTCGTGGAAGATGGAGTGATTCATCCCTAAAAGAAGCAGTAATCAAGTTATATCAGGCTAAACTCAATCAAGGTGAACAAAGAAATACAGTTGACCGTGCAGACTGGTGGTGGGATAGATTAGATACGTATTATCCCGGTAGATCAATTTGTGTTTATTTTGATAAATTCCAACAACCACAGGGGTATATGTTTTACCGAATTGTTGAGCGTAACTTCCGAGTAGAAGAAATGTATTATCAAACTCCGCAAGCAGCTCAAGCCCTGTTAAGCATTATTGCAAGCCACAGTTCAAGCGACTTGAAATACTATGTGAAAATGCCTGAGGAAAGTTTGTTAGGAGAATTCTTCCCGGAACAAGAAGGAATCACTATAAAGACAATACCTTACATGATGACTAGAATCATTGATATGAAACAAGTGTTAGAAGCATTGCCTTTAGTTAATAATAAGAAACTGACTATTGAGGTCACTGACGATGATATTATTGTTGAAAATAATGGTATCTGGTTAGTTAACGATGCTGCTGAAGAAACTAGGGTAAGAAAAGTCGAAACAGATCCAGACTATACAGCTTCTCTAACTAACTGGACAAAAGTGCTTTTAGGTCATTTAACTTTAAAGCAGGCAGTTCAATTAGGCTTTGTTAAAGAAAATCACCCAGTTGATAATGACTTTGTTAAAGGCGAAGTCTCATTTTATGATTACTTTTAATTAAAAATAGTTTTTTGCTGTTTTACGGCAGTACCTCTTATAAGTTGGTTTCTTTTATTGATTTTAAATTTTTAAAACCAAATATTATCCTACTTTTCTTTTTTCATGCTAAGCTAAGGTAACAGATAAAACACAGAGAGGAGAAATTATAATGAAAGTAGGTATTATTGGAGCTTCAGGCATGGCAGGAAGTGCAATTTATAAGTTAGCTAGTCAAAATAAAGACTTAGAAGTAACAGGTATTGTTAGAGATAAAGATAAAGCTAAAAGAGTCTTAGGTAAGGATGCTAAGCTTTTAATTGGCGACGTCCTAACAATGGATGATAGTTTGCTTCAAGAATTTAATGTGATTGTTGACGCTTTTGGTACCACACCAGAGAGGGCAAGAGATCAAGTAAAACTTGCTACCAAGTTGTGCGGCTTAGCTAAGAATAAAGATATTAGAGTAATCTTCATTCTAGGAGCTGGTAGTCTTAGAACTGGAATTGATAACCACTTAGTTGTTGAAGATATTAAGAAATTAACTGGCTCTGAAAACTGGATTAATACACCCAAAGAGCAGTTGAATGAGTTAAACTACTTAAAGCAAGTTGAAGATGTAGATTGGCTTGGAATTTCACCAGCCTTAACCTTTGAAGCAGGTCCAGAAACAGCAGGTTATATGTTAGGTAACGATACGCTGCTCTACAACGATAAAAATGAATCTAAAGTAACTTCGGGTACAATGGCACGCTTAGTTGTAAATGAAATTGTTCATCCAGAGCACCATAAGGAAAGAATTACTTTAGTTGATGAATAAAAAATAACCGCTACAACGCTCAGGCGCTATAGCGGCTATTTTTATGTAATATTTAATTATTAGCAACTAATGAACGATAAAAGTTAGCTTTAGTTTGACGGTAGTAAGGAGTAATCCAAATGAATCCAATACCGCAAGTGATTAAACCAAGTAGGCCCCAACCAATGAAACTTAAGTCTAAGACGAATAAGTCCATCTTGTGTCCATCCATTAACTTACGACTTTCGGTAATAGCTTCAGTTGCTCCGATATCAGTTTGGCCAGCTGAAAATTTATCTTTCAAAATATATGGAGTCATTGCGTAGGAGTAACCCTTAATGAAGCCAGGAATAATGAATAAAATGGTCCATAAACTAACAAATAAGTTAGTCATAAACAGAGTAAACAAACTGTTTTTAAAGCGACCATTGCTATAAGCGCTAAATATACCAGAATACCAAGTCTCCATCTTGCCTGTTTCAACAAAGTCTAAGATTGTGTAGGCAACTCCCCATAAAATTAAGCCGGTAATCAAGCCTACAATAATTTCTGAAAGGTTATAGGCTGGCTTATATCCTTGAATTAAGTTGTCTTTATTAAAGCGTAGAACAGTATAAGTAAAATCTTTTCCAGTCCAGATCCAGCGGTTGAGATCCATAATAACGGCGTTAACTAACCAAGCAAAGATAGTTAGGCAAATAGCCCAGCCCCAGTTGCCGCGTAGTTGATCTTTTGCAGCTTGTTTCAATTGTGCACGTGTCATAGTATTACTTCCTCTAACAATATATTAATTTCTGACCATTATAATCTTACCACTAATCTTTAAGTAATTTGAAAAACTAAATTCTACTATCTTCTGCTATAATCAAAATTACTAACTTAAATAGAAGAAGGGTTGCTACTTGAAATATAAACAATTAATTTTTGACGTTGATGATACTTTGATCGACTTTGCGGCTACGGAAGATTCATCTTTACATGCACTGTTTAAATCGCACAAGTTGCCTCTTTCTTCTGATTTGCAGAAACAATATCATACTTATAATCAAGGACTTTGGCGCAGGCTTGAACTAGGTGAGATTACGTATGATGAGTTAAGTGAGATGACGTTTCATGATTTCATTAAGGAGCATTTTGATCTAGATATAGATGGAAACGAATGGATGAATGAATACCGTTCTTACTTTGGCGAAGCACACCAGTTATTACCTGGTGTGGAAGACACGCTTAAGTTTGCTAAGAAGCAGGGATACAAGTTAACTGTATTAAGTAACGGTGAAAAGTTTATGCAGCGCCACCGCTTAGAGTTAGCAGGAATTAAGGACTATTTTGATTTAATTGTCACATCCGAAGAGGCTCATTATTCTAAGCCTGATCCACATGCTTTTGATTATTTCTTTAGTAGAACTGAAATTGGTCCGAATGAAACTTTATTCTTCGGGGATGGTTTACAGTCAGATATTTTAGGTGCTGAAAAGTACGGCTTTGACAGCATTTGGTATAACCATCGTCATAGAAAGGATACAATTGGTCTTCATCCCTTATTTGAAGTCGAAACATATCCTGAATTTGTTAAAATAATGCAGAACGATTTTCAAAAAGCATATTAAAAGGAGTGCCTCAGGCACTCCTTTTTTGTTATACACTATTCTTTTTCAAAGCCAACCATTAAACCGCCATCTTCAGCGTAGAAACTGCAGAGGGCACCACATTCGCCGATCGTTACTTTAGCATCTGGGAAGTTATCTAAGATAATCTCTTTCATGCTTAGGGCAGAGCCTTCATTTTGAACGTGATCAATTTGAACACGGCCACCTTTATAGCCGGCTTTGACCATTTCATCTAAGAGTTTTCTTCTAGCTTTCTTAGCACCGCGTGCCTTACCCAAAAGTTCAAATTCACCTTTATTGTTGGCAGTTCCGATAACGAAAAGCTTCAATAAACCAGCAATCTTAGCGACTGCTGGTGGGATACGACCATTATTGCCTAGATTAGTTAAGTCTTGCAAGGCAAACATTAAATCAAGCTGGTGTTGGTACTCTTCAGTGGCCTTGACAATTTCTTCAAATGACTTACCCGCATTTGCTAGACTAGCAATTTTCTCAGCCAGTAATCTCAATTGAGGACCAGCTGAGCGAGAATCAAATACTAAGATCTTAGCTTTTGGATTCTTTTCATGATAAATCTTAGCTGCTTGAGTAGCTGAATTATAACTACCGGAAAGGGCGCTAGTTAAAGTAATTACAAAGATCTCGTCGCTACCTTCAAAAGATTTAAGCCAGTCGTTTACATTGGGACAAGCAGAAGTAGACTTGCTCTTAGTGTGTTTTAGCGTATGAAGAAACTTGTCTAAATCAATATCAGGCGTATCCATCCAAAGCTTGCCATCAACGTGAAGCGATAAAGGAACTGTAACGTGATCAATTCCATCAATTTGATCAGCTGTGATATTCGCAGTTGAATCTGTGATAATTTTTATTGGCATATAGATTACCTCGAATTAAATATATTAACCTATTTTCTTTCAGTCTAGAGAAGATAGATAGTAAAGTCAAAGAAAATGCTAGCAAAAAAGACAGCACTGAGGCTGTCTTGATTAACGTGAAAATACTAGTCCAAGGAGACCGCCAAGTGCGATTAATGCTAAAAGCGGCAATATTAGGTAAGAAACGAAGGCAAATAGCAAGCCAACGATGATTAGGAAACCAACGATTTTTAGCATGCCAATTCCTAGTTTCCAGAAAAGCCAAATGATTAATAAGGCTAATAAAATTGAAAACATATTCTAAACCTTCTTATAAAAAATTAAACTATATTTTGATATTAATCATATTACGAAATTGAGAGAAAGTGTAGATAAGTTTTTATTAAGAATATGCTAAAGAAATAAAATAAACCGCCTTCATATTTTGCGAAAACGTGATATATTAATGGTGTGAAATAGCTCAAGTAGAAGTCACGATTAAGATTGTTAGAAGTTATATTTTTTATTAATTAAGTAGACGATACTCTAGCTATTGCAATCCATAAATAAAAAAGTTTAACTAACTCCTCCTAAAATTGGGTGTTAGTTTTAAATATTTTTTCTAAGGCAAGATTCCAATAATCCATTGGTATCTTGCCTTTTGATATTTGTTTAATTCTTTTAACATTATACTATCCAATACGGACTTTAATTAATTGTTTCTTAGGTTGGTAGTGTGTATTAAAATGTATTTTAACTTTCATTATATGAAAGAAATTTTCCATAGTTGCAATATCATGTTAATTATCTCTTTTAGATATGTCTTGAAAGGTTTATTTTTTCGATAATTAATTATATTGATATTGCAATCCTTCCAATACAAAATTAATAATAGAATTTTTGTTTGTATTAATTTGTATCAATTATATTGAAATAATTAATTTAATCGAACTTACTTTCGAATAATACTTGTATTAATTAATAAATAATGGTAGGCTTCGAATGTACTAAATTTAATAAGGATTGAACAGTATGAGCACAAGAAAGTCTATTGAAAAAATATTTACTAATTACTTTAATTGGACAAAAGAAAATAAAGATGCAGTTTCTTCCATACCTCTTTTAAATATACGTGAGGAGCTAAGTATTTCATTTACTGAAAATAGAGATTATACGGTGACAGATGATAATATTTCATATTTACTATCGGAAACAGTAGAATTTTCTTCTGGACGAAAGCAAAAAGGAGCGTATTATACTCCGACTGATATTGTGACTTATACTGTTTACAACCTATTTTTTAATTACTTAACGCAAGAATCGAAGGTTCTCCCAGTAGATGATATTAAGAAGGGCATATACGATCATTCAAAAATTTTAAAATTATGTACTAAAATGACATTTTTAGATCCTACTTGCGGAGCTGGCGAATTTATTTTATCTGTTCTACAGGCTAAATTGTTTTTTTTAAAAAAAATAGGACAAGATACTCCTACAAATATTATGTCTGCTTTCAATACAGTTTATGGCAATGATATTGAAGAAAATGCTATTTTAGTTTCTAAATTACGAATTTTAATTTATTTATATCAAAAAGATCCAATTTTTATTAATCAAGATGTGTTTAATACCATTAATTCTCATTTTAGTAATAAAGATTTTATTTTTGATTCACTACCTTTACAAAAGAGATTTAATTTTATACTTGGTAATCCACCTTATATTGAATATAGAGTATTAGAAAAAAAGCCCGAGACTGGCTATGGTAATGCCTACGCAGATATACTTCATAATACTAATTCTCATCTTTATCCTGGTGGTGGAATTGCATATATTATTCCTATCTCTTTTAGCTCAACACCGAGAATGAAGAAAATTAGACATGAAGAAATTTCTAGTTTTTCAAAATTAATAGCTTTGCATTTTGCTGATAGACCAGATAGTCTTTTTAAGAGTGTTCATCAAAAAGTTGAGATTGTATTCGGATTAGATTTTCAAGATGAAGAACATAGAGTTTATACTAGTAAATACAATTACTGGTATAAAGAAGAGCGCCCTGCATTGTTCAATAATATAAGGATTATTGAAAATAGTGACTATGATGATATTGCTATTCCAAAGTATGGCAATAAACTCCAGAAAGATATTTATCAAAAGGTTACAAATTTTTATAATAAACAATTATCAGATTATCTAATCAAGAATAATAACGCTAATATTGATGGGCTATATTTAGCCAAAAGAGCATCATTTTATATAAAATGCTTTTTAGAAGATCCTAATTCAAACGAATATGATCATTATGAAGTAACGCAAATATCTAGCAAGGCTCTTTTAGCAATTCTAAATTCTAGCTTATTTTGGATGTATTGGGTAATTATTTCAGATGGTTGGCATGTAACTAATAAAGAGTTAGACAAATTTACCATCCCGCTATTAGATAAAGAGACAGATAGAAAGTTATCTGATTTAGCAGATAAATTGCTTGAAAGACTTGAGCAAACTAAAGTACATGTTGGTACGGTTCAGACTGAATATGAATATAAACATAAATTAGCATTAGATATTATTGATAAAATCGATACTATTTTAGGAAATGTATACGATTTAACCGATGATGAAATCACATATGTCAAAAATTATGAGAGGAAATATCGCGGTGGATAAAAATTATAACTTTGCAGATCTATTTGCTGGTGCAGGAGGATTTACCATAGGCTTTAAACAAGCCGGCTATAATCCAACTAAAGCCGTTGAATTTGATTCTTCAATTGCAGAGACTTACAAGAAAAATAATCCATCAACTAATATGTTAGTTGATGATATTAAGAACATAGATAAGACTAATGAATTTAAATTTCACGATGTAGATATTATAGTTGGTGGGCCACCGTGTCAGGGTTTTTCCATGGCTGGCGCAAGAAACAGGGATGGATTTATGGGGGATCCACGTAACTATCTATTTAAACACTATTTTAATATTGTAAAAAAAGTTAAACCTAAAGCATTCATCTTAGAAAATGTTAAAGGGCTCCTTTCAATGGAAAAAGGTGCCATATTTAGAGAAATAAAACGAATTTTTTCAGACAAAGGGTTACTTGATGGTGATTATTATAATTTGTACTGGAAAGTAGTGAAGGCCGTAAAATTTGGAATACCCCAAAAGCGTGAAAGAGTAATTGTAATTGGTATTTTAAATGGAAGATATACAAATGATAATTTTCAAAATATTTGGAAGAATACAAAAGATCAAATAACTAAAGAAAATCCATCATTTTTTAATTCTGTATGCTTAAAGGATGCAATTGGTAATTTACCTGAACCAACTAGTGACGGCCAAATTAAAGATCCTAAGCCAGTAACAGAGTACGAAAAATATTTATACCATGATGGTATTATCTATAATCATGCCACTCGACAATACTCAGAAAAGGTTTTAGCTAGACTAACACGTATTAAGCCAGGAGAAAATTTTACTAAATTAAATGAAAATATTAAATCAGTTCATAGTGGTTCGTATGGAAGAATGAAATGGAGTGAGCCAACAATGACTATTACAACGCGTTTTGATACGCCATCTGGGGGAAGATTCACCCTTCCTGATCAAGACAGAACACTAACGGTGAGAGAGGCTGCAAGAATTCAAAGTTTTCCTGATAATTATCGTTTTTATGGCAATAAGACATCTATTAATAAACAGGTTGGAAATGCTGTTCCCCCTAAATTGGCATACTTTCTCGCACTTTACTTAAAAAATTTGCTTGTGTAACATAAAAGGCATATAATACCTTTTTTTTATTTTAGGTTTCATTCTGAGAAAGAAGATGGGGTATCATGGAATTACAAGCATACTTTGATGAATTAAGAGCGCGTGAAGATTCAAACTGTTGGTATATTGTTAAGCAAGAAACAGATTTTAATAAAGTGGTGGGAGCAACTAATCTGTTTTCAAATTATTTAGAATCTGGAAAAGGCAAAAAAGTACAAGATTATTTTGATGAACACAAAGATGCTTCGAATGGAAAAATGAATTATCGTGTTCTTTCTAATGCGTATAATTATGGCATATTAACTAATAAAACGAATAAGTATGAAAATGCTACATTAACTAGCGTTTATGATGCAATTGCATATTACCAAAACCTAGATAGGGTTCAGCCATATTATGCAAATGATCAATTAAATATAATCAAACAAATGCAACTTGAAAAGTTATTTGTTTCTAATAAATATGATCGTGCAAAACAAAGAAAGTTTAGGCTTTTTCCAATTCCCATAGTTTATAAAATACTTTGGGAATTAAAAGATAAATATAAGGTTAATAGTGTTTCTAAGGCTCAATTTATTACATTAATAGCTACGATTACGTCCTATGATGATATAAATCAAGCTATAGAATTTATTAGAGAGACTACTGATAATGAAAAATATAATAAGACATTAGAAGAGCTTAAAAATAAATTTGATAATAGAATTCTCACAGCTATCTCACAATTATCTACTATCAACGTTTTAAAAAACAGAATTAGTCTAAATGACAATTTTATAGATAATATTAAAAATAAATATCAAATATTTTTTGATAACATTAGTTCATATAAAGATATAACTGATGATGAATATGAAAATCTACTAACCAATACAATTGAATTATGGGATTGGTACAAAGTAAAAGATATTGTTTTAGCTCCGCATATTAATGAACAAGAAAGAAAAAAATTCGGATATAATACAATCTATTATGGAGCACCTGGAACTGGTAAATCATATAAAGTTAATGAATTGGTAAAAAGAGATTATTCCGACTATAGTTCAGAAAAAGGAAATGATTGTGTATTTCGTGTAACATTACACCCAGAATACACTTATACAGATTTTGTAGGTCAAATTCTTCCATCTACTGATCTTAATGGAAGAGTATATTATAGATTTACTCCAAATATATTTACTCTTGCTCTAAAAAAGGCTTATGAGAATCCAACTAAAAAGATCTATTTAATTTTAGAAGAAATGAGTCGTGCAAATGTTGCAGCAGTTTTTGGAGATCTTTTTCAACTCCTAGATAGAAAAGATTGCACTAGTGAATATTCAATCAATAATACAGATATAGCGGAGTTTGTATATCATGATCCCACTCATGCAATAACAATTCCTAGCAATATGGCCATCATTGGAACAGTAAATACAAGTGATCAAAATGTATTCGTTATGGATACTGCTTTTAAGAGACGATTTGATTGGAAATATGTATCAACAGATGAAGGATCTGAAAGTGACGGATTTATTGATCCATTAATTAAGATTGATGACGAGAACAGTTTTCATTGGAAAGTCTTCTATCAAACATTAAATGAGTTCATTGTTGGTGAGCTTAACTTAAATGAGGATAAACAGATAGGACCATATTTTATTAAATTTAATAATACAAATCCAGATGAAGCTCATGCATTAGTGAGAGATAAATTACTTCAATATCTCTGGGAAGATGTTAACGCTGCATCTTACAACTCAAATAAGAGTTTATTTTTAGATAAGAAAGAATTACCTGGTTTTTCAGTAGTATATGAAAGATTTAACGCTGGTAAGCCTGTATTTTCATCTAACTTTAGAGAAAAATTAGGAGAAAATAATGACACAGCCTCAGAGAAAGATTGATGTAATTGTAGACGGACAACCTGTTAGTGATTCTATAATAAAAAAATATGATCTTAACAAAGAGAAAGATATATCTTATTCTAAAAATCAGGAGTCATATGTTTCAATTTTTGTAGGTATTGTCCAAAGAAGAGAATCTATATTAGTTTCTTTACCTAAACATTTCAAACACGTTGAAGATTTTAAAAATTCAAACTATGAGACACAAAAAAAAGATATTCGCTTGATAATGGATTGCATAAGTGAGAGTACTCATGATCTACAAAATGCTAAATATGATCTTAATAAAGAATCTAGCTCTGATTTCCCAATAGAAATGTATTTTAATATCTATAGATATTTTGCAAGATATGGACTGTATCATGAAGAGTATCGTGAAGTTAAACCAAATAATGGTAGTAAAATCTTATGGAAAGAAACTATTAAAAATTCAATGAAATTTATAGTTAATGGTAATTTGATATTTTCACCTATTTTTTATCAGAGAGTTAGAGATAATGAGACTATTATAACAGATTGCATGGTAACAATAATTAATTACACAACTAGTATTTTAGGTGATTTTTTCACTTTGCCTGATAACTCAATGCTTGTTAATCGAGGGATTAACTTATCCATCTTTGATAATGAATCTGTAATTTACAGATTAGAAGAAATATTGAGTAAAACATTTAAAGATATAAATCAAGAATTAATTAGGAACATAATTACTTATATTAAATTTGCTAATTCGCTAAAAAAGGAAACTTTAAGCATTAAGTATTATAATTTTGCAAGTACATGGGAAACCGCTGTTCAAAAATATTTAAATGATCATTTTTGTGGTGTAGATAGAAATAATAATATGATATTTACAGATAAAGGATCACAAAAGATCTTTACAAAAACACCTATTTACTATAATTCCGTAAGTAAATATTCAAATTGGTACATAGAACCCGATCATACATTGGTCGATGTGAGCAATAAAGTCATCTATTTACTTGATTCAAAATATTATACAAAATTAACAGATATAAATCATAAACAGTTTATGTATCATATTCTCTATAAAAATAAATATCCATATTTTCATGTATATGATAGCTTATTATTGCCTTATGAGGGTAACAATTTTAGTGATGAATACGTAGATATTAAAGACGACTTTTTGCTGCAATGTGGAAATAATTTAAAAGAAAATGCAATAACAATTTATATAACTAAATTAAATACTGTTGAAGTTTTGAAGAACTATATAAGTTGATAAGATAAATACATGATGAAATACTTAGCGTAACAATTTATATTGATACAATCCTACTTTTCACTATAAATGGCTTTTTCAAAAGTTAATTAGCAGAATTTTTCATAAATATAATTCATAAGTAAAAGGAAGTTCTATTTTGAACTTCCTTTTTTTGCTGTATTGCTTGCTATAATAATACTAAAAAGTACTATCTATAATTTTTGGAAAATAAACTAATGAAAAAATTAACAATAGGAATTCTAGCTCACGTTGATGCAGGCAAGACTACTTTATCAGAGGGCTTACTTTATCAAAGTGGTATGTTAAGAAAATTAGGCGCAGTTGACAAAGGAACTGCATATTTAGACACTGATAATTTAGAGAAGAAACGCGGAATTACGATCTTTTCTCATATGGCGCGCATTAAAACTGAAAATAGCGAGTTGCTCCTCTTAGATACTCCCGGCCACATTGACTTTGCCCAGGAAATGGAAGAGACGCTTAGCGTATTAGATTACGCAATTTTAGTTGTGTCGGCTAGTGAAGGCGTAACAGCTTATACGCAGACGCTTTGGAACTTATTAAAGAGTCACAAGATTCCAACTTTTATTTTTGTTAATAAGATGGACACGTTAAAGGCTAATAAGGGTAAGGTGCTTCAAGATTTAAGTACACTCGATGACAACTGTGTTAAGTTTGGGGATGAAGATTCTGATTTTTATGAAAAAATTGCTACCGCAGATGAGGCAATTTTAGAAGAATATCTAGAATCGGGTCAGATAAAAGACGAAGAAATCAAAGATTTGATCTTTCAAAGAAGAATTTTCCCAGTGTATTTTGGTGCAGCTTTAAAATTAAAAGGCGTAGCTGAAATTCTACAAGGGCTAGATAAGTGGACTAAGAAAATAGAGTATTCTGAAAAATTTGCTAGCCGCGTTTTTAAGATTTCTCATGATGAGAAAGGCGAGCGCTTAACTTGGCTTAAGGTTACTGGCGGCGAATTAAGAGCAAAAAGTGAGCTAATGCCCGATGAAAAGGTAAACGAAATTCGTCTCTATAACGGCAATAAGTATGAAGTGGTTTCGAGTGCTCAAGCTGGCGAAATTGTTGCTGTTAGCGGATTGAAAACCACTTATCCTGGTCAGGGTATAGGCTTTGAAAAGGATCAAACGAACTTTACAATGCAGCCAGTTCTAACTTATGCAGTTCAGACTGCACCGGATAAGACACATGCAACGCTAACAGCTCTAAGACGGCTAGAAGATGAAAATCCGCAATTGCATGTTAAGTGGGACAAGCAAGCAGAAGATCTTAGCATTGATGTGATGGGAAAGATTCAGTTAGAAATTCTCCAGCAGATTTTACACGATCACTTTAGTTTAGAAGTCGAATTTATTCAAGGCAAAATTCTTTATCAAGAAAGTATTAAAGCTTCAGTTGAAGGTGTCGGCCATTTTGAGCCTTTGAGACACTATGCGGAAGTTCACTTATTGTTAAAACCGGGTAAGTTAGGCAGCGGCTTAGTTTTCAAAAATGAGTGTAGTCTAGAAGTTCTCCCTAAGAAGTGGCAAGACCAAGTAATGGAAAGTCTAGCAAATAAAGAGCATCTAGGTGTTTTAACCGGTTCTCCTCTAACTGATATGGAAATTACACTAGTTGGCGGTCGCGGTAGCAATGTACACACAGTGGGTGGTGACTTTAGAGAGGCAACCTATCGTGCGCTGCGACAAGGTTTAATGGAATTAAAAGCACAAAATCAAGTATCTTTACTTGAGCCTTGGTATCAATTTACTTTAAGGATCAATCGGGAACAGGTTGGTCGTGCAATTAATGATATCGAGAAAAAAAGCGGGAAATTTGAAATCGGAGAAAGCGATCATGATGTCGTGACGATTACTGGTCAAGCGCCAGTAGCACAGATGCAAGATTATGCAACTGAAGTTAGGAACTACACGCACGGCAGTGGTCAACTTGAGTGCTTATTTGCAGGCTATCGGAAATGTAAAAATAGTGCTGAAGTAATTGAGTCAATTAATTATGATCCTGTTTCTGACATTTACAACACCCCTAATTCTGTTTTTTGCTCTCATGGCGCAGGTCATACTGTTGTTTGGAATGAAGTGCCAGATTATGCTCAATATCCGTATTTACAATCTTAAGATTGCTTACGATCGACTAAAAAGATAGACAAAATTATTTCAAGTAATTCTTTTTTCGCAAAAGCAAAGCTGAAATAATGGCTAAGGCAGCTCCAAATAAGATTACCCATAAAAATCCAAATTCATTATCCTTACCTGGCAATCCGCCAACATTCATCCCCCAGATGCCACTAATTAAAGCCGGAATTGAGATAATTAGAGCAATTGAATCAAGATATTTCATCAAATTGTTTAAATGATTATCCATCATTGCCGAGAAAAGTCCATTAATTGATTCTAAAAGATCGCGGTAAACTTTTATTTTTTTAGTAATCCGGCGCTGAGAAAGTAGTAGATCAATGATAAAAATTGAGTTGGCCGAATGCTGCTTTTTAAGAAAGTCAGTTAGAGCTTCAATAGAAGAAGCTTGGTCATCCATTGTGTGATTAAAATAGACCAAAGTTCTGATTAAGTCCGTTGCTTCTTTCAAAGACTTAGTTTTGGTAGTAGTTCTTGCTGCATGATCTAACTGATCAAGTTGCTGCTTTATTTTAGTTAATTCTTCATTAAAGCAATGATTTTGATAAAGTAGTTGCTTAATTAAAAGATCTTCAACTGATAGTTTAGCAATTGCCTTTTGATTTTCTAAAATAGGTGCTGGCTTTTTTTGTAAAACTAAGATTAGTTGCTGAGAATTGAAGATCGCAATTGTGGGATAAATCGCATCTTCAACTTGAGTTTGACCAGCGTCAAAATTAAAGGATACGAAAATTCTGGCATTTTCAATTTTACATTTGGGCAAGACGTTAAAATGTGATACTTCAGTAGCGGACGTTTGTTTAGTAAAGACGTGCGCGTCACACCCGATTGTTTTTTCTATATTGGTTAATTCTTCAGAAGTAGGATTAACTAAAATAACAAGTTTAGCTGATAATAGATTGTCTGATGTTATGTAGCCATTTTTATCATAAACAGTAAGCATAAGAAAACCTCCTGATTATTCTTTTTTAGGGTAAATATATCATAGAAGGCACTATAAGTTAGATTTAACGCCTTACAGTTGTTAAAAATGAAAACGATATACGTACAGAAAAATTAATTTATAATTAATGTACATAGCAAGTTATTAAGGAAATATTAAGCTTGTCGTTTTGGAGATGCCATAGTATCTTTATCGACTAGTGCTTGATATGATTAGGTTAATCAGTCATGAGGATTGAAGATAGCTAGCTAAAACAATCTTTTATGTGTTTTAGGAAAGGATACCTAATTATGATGAAAGATAAACATGGAATTAAAGACAAAGTAGCAGGTAAATTTAAAGAAGTAGAAGGAAAAGTCACTGGCGATAAGGCTCGTGAATTAGAAGGAAAAGCTCAACAAGCTAAAGGAAAAGTAAAATCTAAGGCTACTAAAGTAAAAGAAGACTTAGAATAAATTACTACTAAATTAGAAATAGGAGGCGATCCCCATGCTTCACTGGATTTGGGTTTTGATTGTCGGAGGCGTAATCGGGTTAATTGCAGGAGCCATTACTCATAAGGGTGGCTCAATGAACTGGATTGCAAATATTATTGCTGGGCTAGTAGGCTCATCTCTAGGCGAGGCCTTGCTTGGTGCCTGGGGTCCGCAAGTAGCGGGAATGGCAATTGTTCCATCACTCTTAGGTGCTATTATTCTAGTTATCTTGGTATCATGGATTATGACGATGCTATTTGGCCCTAGGGCTAGCGAATAAATCATATTTAACACAATTAAATAATCTCTCTCAAAAGAGCAGTCTTAGCAGGCTGCTCTTTTCTATGGTCGGCGTTTTGAGTTTTCATAGTATAATAGATGTGATATAAAAATCTAGGTAAGAAAAGAGATAATAATGCGTTTAATTTCATGGAATATTGATTCGCTAAATGCTGCTTTAACTAGTGATTCAGCACGTGCCAAGCTTACACGTGGCGTTTTAAATACAATTAAAGAAAAAGATCCTGATATTATTGCCATTCAAGAAACTAAATTACGGTCAACTGGTCCGACTAAGAAGCATCAAGAAATTTTGGCCGAAATGTTTCCTGACTATGATTATGTTTGGCGCTCTTCTGAAGAACCTGCACGAAAAGGTTATGCTGGGACAATGTTTTTATATAAAAATACTTTGACTCCAGAAGTAACTAAGCCAGTAATTGGGGCGCCAGAACCAATGGATCATGAAGGCCGAATTTTAACTTTAGAGTTTGATAACTATTATGTTACCCAAGTTTATACGCCAAATTCTGGAAATGAATTGAAGCGATTAGATGATCGTCAGGTTTGGGATGAAAAGTATACAGAGTATTTACAAAAATTAGATCAAGTAAAGCCGGTAATTGCTAGCGGTGACTATAACGTTGCTCATACACCAATTGATTTGAAGCATCCAGAAAATAATCATCATAACGCTGGTTTTACCGATGAGGAACGGCAAGACTTTGATAAGTTGCTCAAGCTTGGCTTTACTGATACATTTAGAAAAATTCATGGCAATGTCGAAGGAGTTTATTCTTGGTGGGCTCAAAGAGTGAGAACCAGCAAGGCTAATAACTCGGGCTGGAGAATTGACTATTACATCGTGTCTAATAGAATTGCTAATCAGGTAACTAAGTCAGAAATGCTCGATACTGGTGAGCGAAAAGATCATTGTCCAATTATGTTAGAAATTAATCTGTAATTATCCACTTGTGGATAAATCAAGAAGATCCAAATGATCTTCTTTTTTAGTTTAGGAATGGAAGTGAAAGCTGTGGATAACGTTTTAAAAGATGCAATTTTGAATGGCTTGTATAACAAGAATGAAAATAAGGGGAATGAGTTTATCAGTCCTCAGTTAGTAAATAATGATGATCAAAGTAAAATTTGGTTTACTTTGCGGCAAGAATTAATGTCATGTACCTCTTTTACCTGGGCCGTTGCTTTTATTTCAGAGAATATGCTTGTTCCTTTTAAGTTAGTAATGTCTGAACTAGCTAAAAAAGGAGTTAACGGTACCTTAATTACAGGAACTTATCTTGGATTTAATAGTCCTAAAGTTTTTAAAGAGTTAATGAAGATTCCTAATCTAACGGTACGCTTAAGTGAGAAAACTGGTTTTCATGCAAAAGGCTACATTTTTAATCATGAAGATTATCAGACGATTTTAATTGGAAGTGTAAATTTTACTAGAAGTGCCTTATTAAAAAATTGCGAGTGGGGATTAAAAGTAACTTCGCATGAAAATGGGCAATTGGTCGAAGAAGTTAACGATCAAATTAAAAATAATTTAAGTAATAGCTTGATACTTACTAGTTCTTGGATTAAGGAATACGAGCAAAATTGGCAACCGATCAAAAATAATCCGCATCTTCTATTAAGAAAATCCAAGAAAATATCACCTAATCAAATGCAAAAAGAAGCTTTAGCGAATTTAGATGCTTTAGTAAAAGAACAAGCAAAACGTGCCCTTGTTGTTTCAGCGACAGGAACCGGGAAAACATATTTGGGTGCTTTTGCAGTTAAAGAATATAAGCCAAAAAAGTTTCTTTATTTAGTTCACCGAGAACAAATAGCCAAAAAGGCTTTAGAGAGTTTTTATCAAGTAATTGGTGGCAAGAAAAGAGACTATGGCTTATTAACTGGAAATAAACATGATTTTGATAAAAAATATCTTTTTGGAACGGTTCAAACTGTAAGTCAGGAACAAATACTCGGACAATTAAATCCAGAAGAATTTGACTATATTTTAATTGATGAAGCTCATCGAGTGGCAGCACCAACTTATCAGAAGATTTTGAATCATTTTACACCGAAATTTTTATTGGGAATGACGGCAACACCCGAACGAATGGATAAGCAAAATATTTATGAAATATTTGATTATCACTTAGCTTATGAAATTAGGCTGAAAGATGCCTTAAATGAGCAGATGCTCACGCCTTTTCATTATGTGGGCGTCGAAGATTATACAGTGGGAAACCAGATTATTACTGAAACTAGTAAATTAAAAGACTTAGTTGCTGAAAAACGAGTAGAGTATGTACTTAAACAGCTTAATTACTACGGCTATTGCGGAGAAAAGGCAAAGGGCTTAGTATTTTGCAGTCGGCAAGAAGAAGCAAGAGAGCTGGCAAAATTATTTAGTCAAGCTGGTCATCCGTCTCGTGCGCTTACTAATGAGGATAGTCAAAAAAGGCGTGCTGAAGTAACGCAGCAGTTAGAAAATGGTGAATTAGAGTATATTTTTACCGTTGATCTATTTAATGAAGGAATCGATATTCCGTCGCTCAATCAAATTGTTATGTTACGAAATACTCAATCAAGTATTATTTTTATTCAGCAATTAGGTCGAGGCCTGCGTAAATTTCCGGGAAAAGATTATGTCACAGTTATTGATTTCCTGGGAAATTATAAAAATAATTATCTAATTCCAATTGCTTTAAATGGTGATAAAAGTCGTGACAAAGATCAAGCAATTAGAGAAAGTAAATTACCACAGGTAATTGATGTTTCAACAATTACCTTTACCGAGATTGCTTCTCAGAGAATTTTAGCTTCGCTTGAAAAGATAAAACTAGACAGTATGCATGAACTAAGGCAGTCGTATGAAGATTTGAAAGAAAAGATTGGTAAAGTGCCACTCTTATGCGATTTTTATCAATATGGTACGACTGCGCCAACAGTTTTTGCTAAAAATCATGCTCTAGCACATTATGGTGCTTTTTTAAAGAAGATGGGAGAAGAGGTAAATTTGGATGATTATCAGAATGCAGTTCTATCTTTTGTAACCAAGGAGTTGCTATTCGGAAAGAGACCGCATGAGTTGCTACTCTTAGAAAGCTGCTTAAATAAAAACATCAGTAAAGCTGATTTTATTAAATTACTTAAGAACAAAAATTGTTATGTCAGTAAAGATGTACTTGAGTCGGTTGAGAAAATTCTGTCGCTTGAATTTTTTGATGTTAAGCAGGGAAAAGCTACCAAGAAAGAGCAATATGGAATTTATCCTTTAATTAAAAAAGAAAATGGAGAATATCATTTATCCAATCAATTATTTCAGGCATTAAATGATAATCAGCAATTTAAAATACTATTTAAAGATGTGCTAAAGACAGGTTTAGAACTGTCAAAAGAATATGATTCACAGTCTCAATTTACTCTGTATAAGCAATATGATCGTAAAGATGTCTGCCGTTTATTAAATTGGCCTAAGGATGTTTCGGCTCCAATGTATGGGTATCGTGTGGGAGAAAAAGAGACACCAATTTTTATCACTTATCAAAAAGACTCTAAGAAAAAGCGTAATGCTCGCTATCAAAATACTTTAGAAAATGGTCATAGTTTACGTTGGTATACCCGCACACCGCGTCATTTAGATTCAGATGAAGTGCAGCGCTTGTTATATACTGATGAGATGAAATTACACCTATTTGTGAAGCGAAGTGATGCAGCAGGAAAAGAATTTTATTATTTAGGAACAGCAGATATCCAAAAAGACTCAGTCAAAGAAGAAAAAATTGGACTTAAGCAAAAGAGTGCAGTTGGTATGAACTTAGTTCTCAATCATCCTTTAAAGCAATCAATTTACAATTTGCTTTTTAGTTAGGAAATTAAACATAGTTTAGGATAAATTATAAAAATACATAATAATTATTTGATAAATTTTAAATTGCAAAACTGGAGGAAGAGAGAAAATAAGATTGAAAAATAAACTAGTTTTTGTACTGGCTTTATTAGTGATTGTTTTGACTGGTTGTACTACTCAAGACAAACCAAATCAGGCAGATGCGGCACCTAAGTACTATGTTGAAAAGCGTCAAACACCTAAGACAAACTTGAATGTGATACCAACTCTATTTTTCCATGGTGGCTTAAGCAATTACAAGGGCGAAGAAAACATGGTAAAAGCAGCTCAAAAAGCAGGAGTTACCAATTCAATAATTAGAGCTAATGTAGATGCAAATGGTAAAGTGAAATTAATTGGCACTATTTCTAAGAATGCTATAAACCCAATTGTAGAGGTAAATTATCGCAATAATGTTCAGCTGGATTTTAAAGAGCATGGTCGATATGCTAGAAATGTTGTGCAGACTTTACAAAATGAGTACGGAATAAAAAAGGTAAATATGGTTGGACATTCCCTGGGAAATATTTCGATTATGTATTATTTGTTGCAAACTGCGCATGATCCTGAAATGCCCAAACTAAATAAGCAAGTTTCAATCGGAGGACATTTTGATGGACTTGATTTTAAACAATTACCAATTGCAATTCGCCAGCCATCGAATTTACATGTATATGCAGAAGGAAAGCCAAATAAGACCAACTCTACTTATCGTGAGATGATGAAGTTAAGAACTCTTTATCCAAACAAGCAGACTAGTGTTTTAAATATTATTGGTAATATTGGAGGTAATTCAGATGGAATTGTGAAGAATGCTTCGTCACTTTCGCTTGAATATTTGGTTGAACCAATGGCTAAAAGTTACCGAGTAGTTAAAATTGTCGGTAAGAACGCAGAGCACGGACAGCTAACTTACAATAAACAAGTTGAAAAAGAAATTATTAAGTTTTTATGGCTCCAGTAATTTTGAATAATCAAAAAAAAGATGCTTTGATGCATCTTCTTTTTTAAATTTTATTTTCATGTTGATTACTTTTATCAAAATTATGGAGCCACATGCCCCAAGCGGCTTGAAATTCAATAATTAATACACTGGCAGAAATAAGTACCATGATAATTAAGGCATAACTAGCCGTTTCACCTAATTCAGATGTATCGAAATTGTAAGTAAAGAGCTTAATTCCTCCATAGATAAGTAGAATAACCCAATATATATTTGCTCCCCACCATAACTTTTTCATTGCAGATACCGCTTTCATTTACTGTATAAAGCTATTATACCATTCTTATGGTTAATTAAAAGTTTGGTGCATAGCTAAAGCGCCCTTAAGAAGTTGTATAATAAAGAGAAAATAGAGAGGTGAAGTGAATTAGATGGGACAAGCTTGGGAAAAATTTAAAAAGAATACAAACGTGCATCGCCTTGCCACGTTATGCTTAATTATTTTGGTATTATATGCGGCACGTTCAATGATGAATACAATTTTATTAACGTTTATTTTCACATATTTAATTGTGCACTTAATTCGTTTTACGCAAAAGAAATTACCAAACTTGCCCTCGCAAGTAATTGTTGTGTTAGCTTATCTATTAGTAATTGCGATCATTTACTTTGCAATTACCATATATGTGCCAATATTAATTAAACAAATTGTTAAAATGAGTCATTCTTTAATGAAGTTTTATCAATCTGATAATATGGACTGGTTAACGCAATATTTGAATCATTACATTAGCGATAGTGAAATTACAACGCAGGCAAAACATGGTGTAACTATCTTAGTTCATGCTTTGACTAATGTGGGTACATTAACGATTGCGTTCTTTATGTCACTAATTATGAGCTTTTTCTATACTATTGAGCTTGATTCTATGAACGAATTTTCTCATACTTTTTTGAATAGTCGCCATTTATCCTGGTTATTTAAAGATATTGCCTACTTTGGCAACAAGTTTGTTAATACTTTTGGTGTGGTTTTAGAAGCTCAATTCTTCATTGCCTTATGCAATACAGCAATGACAATGATTTGCCTAATTATTATGAAAATGCCGCAAATTATTGCTCTTGGATTAATGGCCTTTATTCTAAGTTTGATCCCAGTTGCTGGTGTAATTATTTCCTTGATTCCGTTAAGTTTTGTGGCTTATTCGGTAGGCGGAATTAGGTATGTAATCTATATTCTTATTGTTATTATGATAATTCATGCAATTGAAGCCTACATTTTGAACCCTAAGTTCATGTCAAGTAAAACAGAATTACCAATTTTCTATACCTTTGTAGTTTTGCTTGCAGGTGAGCATTTTCTTGGAACCTGGGGACTAATTGTTGGGGTACCAATCTTCACCTTCTTGTTGGATATCTTAGGAGTAAAATCAGTTAAAACGAAAAAGCCAAAAATCTTGAAAATTGAAAACAAAAAATAAAAGCAGCTGTCAAAGCTGCTTTTTGCGTATTGTAAATAGGATTGTAGGTCCCAAATGAGAATATATGAAAAATACGAGATATGAATGGAGTTTTTAATTTTGCTATTCACAATACAATATTAATTACGCAAAAAAATCAGATTTTTTGTTATTTCTTATAAAAATTTTTAAGCGCTAATAATAGCGGTTTCATAGCTTCCTTTGTTAAACTAAAAATGAAAGAAAGATGTGAGGCAATGTTATGAAAAAATATGATTATATAATTTTAGGAACAGGTCCTGCAGCATATCAATTTATTAAGCTCTTAGCTACGCAACATAAATCAATTTTAGTTATTGAAAGTGGCTTATTTGGTGGAACCTGTCCCAATGTCGGTTGTGAACCAAAAATCTATTTAGATGGTGCTGTTCAAGCTGCACTTCTTAGCAAACGACTAGAAGGACATGGTATTGAACAGGCTGCAGCGATGAATTGGTCACAATTAATGAAAGAGAAAAAGAAACGATTTACTAGTTGGCCGGATGAAACGAAAGAAATCATTGGTAAGACTTGCGATGTAATTAGTGGAAGTGCACATTTTATTAATCGACAAACAATTGCAGTAAATCAAAAATATTTCCAGGGAAATAAGATTATTATCGCAACTGGGAGAAGACCGCATGAATTATCAATTCCAGGAGCAAAGTTTTTGCATGATAGTTCAGATGTATTATCTTTAAATAAAGTCCCAGAACACGCTACTTTTATTGGAGCGGGTTATGTAGCGATGGAGTTGGCTACGTTTTTAGCTGCGGCAGGCAGTCAGGTAACCATTTTGGTTAGAGGAGAGCAAGTATTAAGACATTTTTATCAAAAGTATAGTTCTGACCTAGTTAATCGAATGATGCAGCGCGGGATTCAATTTAGGTTTGCTACTGAGGCGACTCGCATTACTCAATTAAGTGATAAATACGTTGTTGAGTTAAATCAAGATAGTTCCCTTGTAACTGATTACGTTGTGAATGCTAGTGGTCGAACGCCAAATATTGAAAAACTTGACTTATCTGCTGCACAGATTGACTATTCATCTAAGGGAATTGATGTAGATCGCCACTTACAGACAAATGTTAAGAATATTTATGCAATTGGTGATGTTACAAGTCAGGATGTACCTAACTTAACTACGGTGGCAGAATTTCAGGCACGCTATCTTTTCAATTCTCTTGAAAAAGGTTTAAGTCAGCCAATCGACTATCCTGCAATCGGAACCGGTGTATTCGCCTTTCCGCAATTAGCCCAAGCTGGGGTTAATCCTGATAGCGTTTCTGAAGATAGAGATAATTTTGAAATTGTAGAATATGAACTAAGTCAGAGTAGTTTATATGCTGGGCAAAGAGAACAGGGGCTGCTAACGGTAGTTTATGATAAAGCTAATTATATTGTTGGAGTTAGCGAAATCAGCACAAGTGCAGTAAATGACGTGAATTATTTTGTTCCTATTATTGGATTAAGAATCAGGAAAAACGAATGGCATCGAAATGTCTTGCCAATTTATCCAGCCTTAGCTGATAAGATTGAAGGAATTTTGAGATAGAAAAAATGGCACCATTAAGGTGCCATTTAATTATGAATCTAATTTTTACAAGTCGCTTCCACCGTAGTTAGGAGCTTCTTTAGCCATTTGAACATCATGTGGGTGAGATTCGCGAAGGCCAGCGTTAGTAATTTGAACAAATTGACTGTTTTCAATCAATTCTTCGATTGTACCAGCACCGACGTAGCCCATACCAGCACGTAAACCACCGTCAATTTGGTAGATAATATTTGAAACGTCACCTTTATAAGGAACTAAAGCTTCAACACCTTCAGGAACTAACTTGTTTGCTTCGTTAACTCCGCCTTGGAAGTAGCGGTCAGAAGAGCCATGTTGTTGTGACATTGCTCCTACTGAACCCATACCGCGGTAAGACTTAAATTTTTTACCTTCATTTGTGAAAATTGTACCAGGTGCTTCAGTAGTACCTGAGAACATTGAACCTAGCATTACTGCATTTCCACCAGCAGCTAAAGCTTTAACCACGTCACCAGAGTACTTAATTCCGCCGTCGGCAATGATCTTCTTGCCGTATTTTTGAGCAACATTAGCAGCATCATAAATAGCAGTAATTTGAGGAACACCGACACCTGCAACAATACGAGTAGTACAAATTGAACCAGGTCCAATTCCGACCTTAACAACATCAACGCCAGCGTCAAATAAGGCAGCAGTTCCTTCGCCAGTAGCAACATTTCCTGCAATCAGAGTAGCTTTAGGAAAGTGATCGCGAATTTCCTTGATTTTACGTAGAACACCAGCAGAGTGACCGTGTGCAGTATCAATAACAATTGCGTCAGCGCCTGCCTCAAGTAAGGCTTCAGCACGTTCAAAAGTATCACTTGTAACGCCAACAGCTGCGGCAGCTAAAAGGCGACCTTGATCATCAACTGCAGGGTGAGATAAGTTAGGATCAACAGCTTTAGTTTTAGCCTTTTTAATCTCTTCAACCTGGGCTTCGATTGAAAGGTTTTTGTGAATAACGCCTAAACCACCATTTTCAGCCATGGCAATTGCCATATCACCTTCAGTAACAGTGTCCATTCCAGCAGAAATAAGTGGAATGTGAAGTTGAAGATTAGGCGCTAATTTTGTATCAAGTTTAACTTCATTAGGCAGCACATGACTTTCAGCTGGAATTAAAAGTACATCATCAAAAGTTAATCCTTTTTTGGCAAATTTTGTTTCCCACAAACTCATTGTAAAGTCCTTTCTATAGAAGCAACGTTTTAATATTAAATTAGCTAAACTTTACTCGAATCTGAGCCAGAAGTCAATTGGAAATTTGATTTATTTTTTTAACAATTAGATTGGCTAGTAACTTATAACCATTGACGCCGAAGTGAAGACCATCATTCTTTTTTCCGTTGAAAATTTCGGGAAAGTTTATATTTTCTTGCATTTTACTGGCAAGATCAATAACAGAAAATTTATATTCGCTAGCTACTTTTTTAACTATATTGCTGTATTCCATAACTAAGCGGTTGCTTCTTACTCTTTGTTTATTTTCATCAACTGCTGGTGGTGTGATAAAGATAAATTTTTCTGGATAATAAAGCCAAATAATGCTTGAAGCAATTAAATCTAAATTTTTTTCAAATTGACGAAGAGGGACTTGCTTATGCGTTGCTAAGTCATTAGTGCCAACTAAAATAATTAGATAATTACACTTAGGCTGATTAAAGACCAGGCTAGGTAGGGAAAGGGCAAGACCGCCAGAATTAATTCCTGATATTGCAGTGTTGTAAATATCACAAGAAAGAATTTTTTGTAGCTGAAAATTGAGTTCTGGAATTGAGTGGTTTTCAGAGCGGGCAATAATGCTGTCCCCAGTTAGAAGTAATTTCATATCAAAATCCTTTGGGTAGAAAAAAGATCTTGAGAAAAATCTCAAGATCTTTTCTAATTATAAATAATTTGATCTTTAGAACTTGTTCTTGTCTAAAGCAACTGGTGAATCAGGCTTTTCACCGTTGATTAACTTCAAGTTGTTGTCAAATGCCTTAACAACCATGTTACGTACTGCGTGAGTAGTGTAGAAAGCAGTATGTGGAGTTACTAAAACATTTGGACGATCAATTAAGTCAGCTAAACGAGCATCTGGGAATTCTTTGCCTTCCCAATCCTTGTTAAATACGCCAACTTCGCCTTCGTAAGTGTCCATTACGAAACCAAAGATCTTACCTGAGTCTAAACCACGGATAACAGCATCAGTGTCAACAAGTGGACCACGTGAGCAGTTTACGATTACAACGCCATCTTTCATTTCAGCGATTGACTTATCGTTGATCATGTGAACGTTAGCTGGAACATCTGGTACGTGAAGTGAAATTACATCAGCTTGCTTGTATAAGTCATCAAGTGAGTCAACGTAGTAACCCTTCTTTTCAAGTTCTGGGTTCTTGAAGATATCGTAAGCAATAACCTTTGCGCCGAAACCTTCCATAATTCTCATAAATACTTGACCAATGTGACCAGTACCAACAACACCAACAACTTGGTCACGAACTTCACGACCAATAGTAGGTGCCCAGCGTAAGTCGCGCTTAGCCATCTTTTCATCCATACGCTTGTCTTGACGTAGTACACGAGCAGCTTGGATTGCAGCATGTTCAGCAATTGCGTCAGGAGAGTATACAGGAACGTTAGTGATTTCAAAGCCTAATTCCTTAGCTTTGTCCATGTCAATGTTGTCAACACCAACGTTACGTAATGACATCTTAGTTACGCCAGCATCAGCTAAAGCTTGAAGAGTTTCAGGAGTGTAGTCTAATTGTTGGTAAACAACAACACCGTCAGCACCCTTAGCTAACTTAGCAGTTTCAGGAGTCAAAAGCTTGTCAGTGTATTCAACTTCAACATCCTTGTGAGCATCTTTCCATTCGTTTAAGAAAGGTTCTTCATCTTTACGAATAGCGTAAGCAAAAATCTTTGTCATAAATTCAACCTCCGTCAAAATTAATAGTATGACCGTCTTTTATTATACACTTGACTTTGTTAATAAAAACACAAAATCGAATTTTTTTGAAACTTATTTTAAAGATGTTTCATGTGAAACGATAATTGCAGTTAAAAATAGATTTTCTTTTGCGTATCATTATAGGGTGCCTTATGATAATGGTTAGAAAAAAGAATTGGAAGTAAAGCTGCTAAAATATTATTAAAAATCAGTCAAAACAGATGAGGGAATAAGTAATGTCAGTTGTTGTGAAATATATAGATTTAGATAATAATTCAGCTGAATTGGCAAGTTCAGAAGAATTGAATGGAAAAGCAGGAGAAAGAATTAACTATCATACAGCAGAAGAAGTCCAAAAGCTAACAGCTGCTGGTTATGTATTGATTAATAATTCGTTTGATCCAAATAATGAAGTACATTTTTTTGATGAAACTTCTCAAGAATACAAGCTCACTTTTAAACATGGTCAAGAAGAAGTAACTGCTAAGAATCTAAAATATGATTGTCAATTAAATGATGTACAACTTAAAGGAAAGCAAGTAGTTCATTATACAGGCCTTGAAAAAGATATTCCTGACAATGTAGTTGAAGTCACTTTTAATAGGAAAATTATTTACGACAAAGTTACTAAGCAGAAAGTTTCACTTAGTGCCTGGCAACCAGAAAAGTATTATTTGCCTTTAGTTGCTACTCCTGCCGTTTTAGATTACACGCCAGATAAAGCGGTAATTGGCGGAGAAGCTGTTACAGTTCAAAAACCTAAGCATGAGTATGTCGTTACTTATTTGCCTAATAAGAAAAATGCTAGAAGGCAGAAGGCTGAAATCAAGTTTATTGATATTGATGATAGTAATCAAGAATTAGCTAGCTCTGGCAAATTAAAAGGTAAACCCGGCAAAGAAATTTCTTACAGTACGACAGAAATTTTGAAAGAACTGACAGATAAAGGATATGAAGTCGTTACTAATGACTTTGATTCTAATGACCAGAAACCTGTCTTTGGAAATAGTAGAGATTACATTCAAACCTTTATTATTGCTTTAAGACATAAAAAGCAAGCCGTTAATTCTGATCATCTTTCTTCCGAAATTGACCATCGTCTTTATGAAAAAGAAGTACATCGCCGAATTACCTTTTCAGGTTTAAACGGTCAACAGTTAGATGATATAGTTCAAACTGCTGTCTTAAAACGTAGTCTAACAATGGACATGGTTACTAAAAAAATTATCCCAGGCGAATACACTAGTCAGTGGCAAAGCACAGAAACATATCCTTCAGTGGCCGTTCCCGTTGTTGCAGGATATCATACTAAAACTAAAGAAGTAGTAGCTTGTCCCGTAATAGAAAAAGACATAAGTGAAGAAGTTAAGTATTATGCAAATGGTTATTTGATTCCAGTTGATGCAAATCATAATAAGCTTTCTGAAATAGATAAGAAGCAATTAATTATTAATTCTATTGATCCAACGAAAGCAATTTTCCCTAAATTAGAGCTTGAAAATGTCGTCTTAAAGCCAATTAAAGAGGTAAAAATTGAAGATCCGGGGCGAGATTATGAGGTTCCATACTTATTAGTTCATAAATATATTGCCGTTGATGAGAAGCATCCTAAAAAGGAAGTAAGTCCAGCATATTATAGAAGAATTGTGACAGCTCGCGTTCATTATCAAGGTGCTGGCGCGTTGACTCCTGCTGACGCAGAACAGACAGTTACCTGGACAAGAACAGTAACCTATGACGAAGTAAGTAGAGAAATCATTGATAATGGAATGTACACGACAAAATGGTTAGCTGATAAAGATATCTTTGAAGCAACCCCTACGCCAGTTATTAAGGGCTTTTGCGCTGATATTGGCTTAATTGGCGAACATCCAGTTACAGAAACAGACTTGATGGCGACTGTTACTTATGCGCCAGTTGGAAAAATGATCCCAATTGATGAACATGGAAATGAAATAAAAAATGCCATGCGATCACCATATATTAATGATCCATATGATCCAGTACGGGTACTTTTTACCGAGGAAGTTCCAGAAGTACAAGGATATGCTCCGGTTAACAATACAATTTCGGTTAATGATCCATTTTCCGATACCAAGGTAACTTATACCTTGAAGCCCCGTTATATTCCAGTGAATAGTGAACACCCATATCGCCCGATCAAGCCAACGATGTATAGTGTGCCAGTTAAGGAAACAGTCAAATATCAGGGAGCAGGAGAGCAAACACCAACGGCTCGTTTGCAAGCTGCACGATGGACTAGAACATTAACAGCCGATGAAAATACCAGTGAATTAATAGACAATGGTAAATATACAACAGCTTGGAAAGTTGATAAGAATCACTATGCTGCAGTAAAAACGCCGGTAATTGATGGCTATCATGCTGATAAGAATATTATTGAAGCAAAAGAAGTTAAAAAAGCTGATCTTAATTTTTCTGTAGTTTATCAAGCTAATGGACGTATAGTACCAGTGGATGCAAAAGACAATTCGTTAGTTGGTGTTGAGCAACCATCATATGTAACTGATCCAGAAGATGCAACAAAGGTATTACCAAAACAAGGTGTACCTAGAATTTTGAATTATGTACCAGAACAAGAAGTGATTACGGTAGGAGATGCAGGAGAAGATACACGAGTTAAATATTACACATTTAGCGAATGGAGTGAATTAAAAGCTAAGAAAAAGGCTGAACAAAAACATAAAAATTTAAAAACAAAGAAACCGATTGAAAATAAAGATGAGCAAGAAAAGAAGGAAAAAGTAGAAGAAAAGCCAAAAGCAGCTAATTCTGATCAAAAAAAGAAGCAAGATCATAAGGTTTTGAAGCATATATTTCCGTGGATGAAATAGAAGATAGAAGGCTAGATTTGTTTAAGCAAATCTAGTTTTTTTATTGCAAAATTTTTAGACCAATTTTTATGAAGAAGTGTATAATTAATTTTCGAAAAAACTTTTTCGGAGGAAATATTGTGTCTGATAAAAGCGAATCACTGACTAAATTAGAAGAGGATGAAAAGTATAACCGACTAACAGCATTGAAGTTATTTGCGATGACTTCATCGATGGTTATTTCAGTTAATGAACTAGCTCCTTTTGGAAAAACTGGACCAACCGCAGTCTTTTATTTACTATTAGCTGGGTTAATATGGTTTGTACCAATTACGCAGATGGCAGGAGAAATGGCTTCTGTTGATGGCTGGGATAAGGGTGGAATTTTCACCTGGGTAAAGGGATCGCTGGGAGATCGTGCTGGCTGGACCGCAATGTTTTATCAGTGGATTCATATTACAGTTGGGATGAATACGATGATGTACGTTATTATTGGTGCATTGTCGATTACCTTTAATACTCCTTGGTTTAATACAACACCAAGTATTAGATTTTTACTGATGATGGTAATTATCTGGTCAATTACTATTGTTGAAATGGTTGGAGTTAAAAAGATTGGTCATATTGCAGAATGGTTATTTGCATTAGGAATTGCGTTACCAGTCATTTTACTAATCGTTACGTTCTTTATATATTTAATTCAAGGCCGTCCCTTATATATGCATTTAAACTGGGATAATATTATTCCACATCATTTAACTGGGACTACCTTAGTAGCTTTTGTGCCATTTGTACTTGCCTTTTGTGGTGGTGAAGCATCTGCACCACATGCTAAATACTTAGAAAATCCAAAGATGTATTCTACAGTTATGCTTGCTCTAGCGATCACTGCTATTTCTTTTGATTTATTAGGTAGTACGGCAATTGGAATGTCAGTTCCTAAAGATCAAATTCAAAATTCAACTGGCTTTGTTTATACTTTCGGAAAAATTTTAGATTCAATTGGTTTACCTGGCGACTTAATTAAAAAATTTATCGGTGTGTTATTGGCAGCGGGTATTATTGGGGAATTAGGCAATTGGCTTGCTGGTCCTAGTCAGGGAATGTTTGAAGCAGCTAAAGAAGGTTATATGCCTAAATTTTTTGCAAAATCTACTAATCGTGATGTTCCGATGAGATTAATTGTTTTACAGACTTTGATTGTAACGGCATCGGCTGTTTTAATTACTTTTACCAGTGGAAAGAACTCAGATTTTGCCTTTAATGTTTCTTTAGCAGCAACTACTGCGCAATATTTAATGGTTTATATTTTGATGTTAATTTCTTATATTGTTTTGAAAATAAAGCATGGAAACTTAAAGCGTAGCTATTATATGACTAAAAATAATGCGTTAGGCATTACGATTGCGATTATTGCCCTGGTAATAACTGTAGTTGCTTTCTTTATTTCATTTATTCCTGCTCAAGGTACGCCAACATACTTAAGAGGGGTTTATGTTTGGACGATGATTGGGCTTTGCATGATTGTTACGATTCTGCCACTGGTGATTTATCATTATCATCGCCACTTTTAAGTAGAATAAATGAAAGTTTAAAAAATATTAATAAAATAAACTTTTTACTTGTAAAAAGTTATTAATAAGATTACATTTAAGATGTATTCAAGTAAGAAGTGTAAAGCAAAAGAGCTATGGTAAATTTGAGGTATCCATAGCTCTTTTGTTTTATTAAATTTAATGACTTAAGGAATAAAAAAGAATGAATAATCCTGAAGAAATACAGCACTTCATTGACGTTTTAATTAAAGAAGATAGCTTTGTCAAAGCTGCTAAAAAATTATATATTTCGCAACCATATTTAACTCAACTGATCAAAAGAATTGAAAGTCATTTAGGTACTCCAATTATTAATCGAGATAAAAAGACATATTCACTAACGCAAGCAGGGCTACTTTATTACCAATATCTAGAAAATGTTTCTTACGATAAACAGCAATTAAATAAAAAGATTGCTAAATATACACACCCTAATAAGGAAATTATCAAAATTGGTATTCTAGAAAGTTTAGGAACGTATTTACTACCAGAAATATTGCCAGATTTTTTAAAGCAAAATCCGCAAGTAGAGATTCAGCTTTTCGAAAATTTCCCTAGGGAAAATGAAAAGAACTTGCTAAGTGGAAATATTGATTGCTACATTGGACAAACTCCTGAAGCAATTGATTCAAGCCTAGATATTGTTAGTAATGGTGGGGAAAAGTATTATATCGTAATTTCACCAGCTTCTCCTTATTATCAAGCTGGAAAGTTTATACTTGATCCACATGAATTAGATCTAAAAGAGTTACTACAAGAGCCGTTCGTTTTAAGCGTTCCGGGTTCTGCAATTCGCCATCAAGTGAATGGCGTGTTTCAAAGATTTCACTTAGAGCCCAAAGTGATTTTAGAGTCTAAAAGTATTATTACGGCTACTAGTTTGGCAATTCATGGGATGGGGCTCACAATTTCCACTGCTAGTATTATTAAACGAATTGGTGAGACACCCATTAATTTGTTTCCTATTAGCCATGACCTAATTAATGTCGTTTTCTTTATTGCATCTAGGCGGGAAAAAACTAAATCAAAGGCTCTGAAAAATCTAATTAGAGAATTTAAGAATAAAAACCTGCAAGCAATTATCAGGTAATATTCTCTACTGCAAATTAGCTATAACAAATTTGTTATTGGTAAGTTACAAAAAAGATATTTAAGCAGTGCGTTTCAATCACCTATAATTTAGGTATGAAAAAGGTTTAAGAAAGGGCATTAGAATTATGAAATCAGGAAAGTATGAAGTAAGAGCTAAGGGCCATGGCGCAAGTTTCATGCCTATGGAAGTAACCCTCTCTGAAGATAAAATTGAAGATATTAAGGTAGACGCTAAGGGCGAAACTAAAGGTGTGGCAGACGAAGTCTTTAGACGTTTGCCAGAGGAAATTGTTAAAAATCAGACTTTAAATGTTGATACCGTCAGTGGTGCCACTATTTCTAGTCATGGTGTGATTGACGGAGTAGCCGCTGCAATTAGTGAAGCTGGTGGTGATCCTGATGAATGGAAGAAACGTGCTAAGCCTGCAGAACAAAGAGAAAAAGATGAAACGTATACTACTGATGTTGCAATTGTAGGTGCTGGTGGTGCCGGTTTAGCTGCAGCAGCAAGAAGCATCCAACATAATAAAAAGGTTATTGTGCTTGAAAAATTCCCACAAATTGGTGGTAATACCAGTCGTGCAGGTGGTCCAATGAATGCGGCTGAACCTGATTGGCAAAAGCAATTTAAAGCTTTAGCTGGTGAAAAGGAAACTCTTGAAGAATTGGCAGCAACTCCAGTTGAAAAAATTGATCCAGAATATCAAACAGATTTTAAGGAGTTGCAAAAGCAGATAAAAAAATATGTTGCTTCTGGAGCTAATTACTTATTTGATTCAAAATTACTTCATGAAATTCAAACTTATTTAGGTGGTAAACGTACAGATTTGAAGGGTAATGAAATTCATGGAAATTATGCCTTAGTTAAAGAATTGGTTGATAATGCTTTAGATTCAGTTCACTGGCTGGCAGATTTAGGAGTAGATTTTGATCGTAGCCAAGTGACAATGCCGGTTGGTGCTTTATGGAGAAGAGGACACAAGCCAGTTGAGCCAATGGGTTATGCTTTTATTCATGTTTTAGGTGACTGGGTAAAAGAACATGGTGGCACAATTTTAACCGATACTCGTGCTAAGCATTTAATTATTGAAGATGGCAAAGTTTGCGGTGTAATTGCAAAAAGACCCGATGGCAGTAAAATTACTATTCATGCCAAGGCAGTAATTTTAACTGCTGGAGGATTTGGTGCAAATACGCCAATGGTTCAAAAATACAATACTTACTGGAAACATATTGATGATAATATTGCGACTACTAATTCTCCAGCTATTACTGGTGACGGGATTGGCCTTGGTAAGGAAGCAGGCGCAGATTTGGTTGGAATGGGCTTTATTCAAATGATGCCTGTTTCTGATCCTAAGACTGGTGAATTATTTACTGGTCTTCAAACTCCTCCAGAAAACTATATTATGGTCAATCAAAAGGGAAAGCGTTTCGTAAATGAGTTTGCAGAACGCGATGTTTTAACTAAGGCAGCGATTGACAATGGCGGTTTATTCTACTTAATTGCCGATGACAAGATCAAAGATACTGCTTATAACACAACGCAAGAATCAATTGATGCGCAAGTTAAAGCAGGTACCTTATTTAGAGCAGATAGTTTAGAAGAGTTAGCTAAACAAATCGGTATGGATGCAGATACTTTAGTCGATACAATTAAGAAATATAATTCATATGTCGATGCAGGAAAAGATCCTGATTTTGAAAAGTCCGCCTTTAACTTAAAATGCGAGGTAGCACCATTTTATGCTACGCCAAGAAAGCCAGCCATTCACCATACAATGGGTGGTTTAAAGATTGATACTGGCGCGCATGTTTTAGATAAAACTGGCAAGCAAATTTCTGGTTTGTATGCGGCTGGTGAAGTAGCTGGTGGTATTCATGCCGGCAACCGCCTAGGTGGAAATTCTCTTGCTGATATTTTTACTTTTGGTAGAATTGCCGCAAACAGTGCTATTGATGAATTAGAAAAATAGTATAGATAGATTAAAACGTTGTAAACACTGGAGTTTGCAACGTTTTTTTGCTAAAATACTAAAAATACTTGATTTTTTTGGAGGACTTGAATTGAGAGAAGCGCAGGAAAAAAAGCTAACTACAAAACAGTACTTAATTGTAGCATCAATGATCTTTGCACTGTTCTTTGGCGCAGGAAACTTAATTTTCCCACTTCATTTAGGTCAGCTTGCTGGTAAAAATTGGGGACCAGCAGCAATTGGCTTCTCAATTACAGGGGTAGTCTTACCTTTACTTTCACTTCTTGCAGTTGCAATTACTCGCAGTAATGGTGTTTATCAAATTGGATTACCAGTAGGAAAGATCTTTGCTCTTTCTTTCATGACCTTAATGCAGCTAGCAATCGGTCCATTATTTGCAGCACCAAGAAATGCCACTGTATCTTATACTGTGGGGATTGCACCGCTTTTGCCTAAGCAATTTCATGGAATTGGTTTGATTGTCTTTACGATTATCTTTTTTGCCATAGTTTATGTGATTGCCTATAACGAGAGTGATATTCTTTCTTCTTTAGGTAAGGTTTTGAATCCGATCTTTTTAATTTTGCTTTTTATTGTCTTTGTAATTGCGTTTGCTCGCCCGCTTGGTAATCCTGATATGGCTACAACTACTAAAGAATATATGAACGGTGCGATAGTTAAAGGCTTTTTAGAGGGCTATAATACTATGGATGCTTTAGCTGGTTTAGCCTTTGGGGTTACTGTAGTAACAGCGATTAAAGAGCTAGTTAATAATGATGAAAAGAAAACTGCTAAAATGACTGCTAAGTCTGGGTTAATTGCAGTTATTGCAATTGGTGTAATCTATACTTTATTAATCGTTATTGGTGCGATGTCATTGGGGCATTTTAAAATAGCGAGTGATGGCGGTATTTTATTTTCAGAGATCGTTAAATATTATGCTGGTATTTTTGGGCAGGCGTTGTTAGCTGTTTTAATCTTTTTAGCCTGTTTAACTACCGCAGTTGGGGTCTTGGCGGCTTTTGCCTTAGATTTCAGTGCCCATTATTCAAAGATTAGCTATAAGGGGTGGCTAACAATCGGATGTCTAGGTTCGTTAGCTACAGCAAATTTGGGCTTGGAAAAAATCATTCATTGGTCGCTTCCTGTTTTAATGTTTTTATATCCCTTGGCTATTGTATTAATTATTCTATCTGTATGTTCACCGCTATTTAAAGACGACATGGTAGTATACAAAATTACGATGCTTTTAACTCTAGTTCCAGCGATTTTTGATTTAATTACTAACTTGCCTGCACCAATTTCTGGAACACAGTTTTATAAAGTAGTAAGTCAGATTCGCTTGCAATATTTACCTTTAGCCAATATTGGCTTATCTTGGGTTGTACCAACAATTTTAGGATTAGTTATCAGTGTCTTGATTCATTTTTGGCGCCGTAAAGCTAATAAAATATAGTAATTCAGCTATGGTTCATTTGAATCATAGCTTTTTTGTTGGGATAATGAAGCTAGGTGATAAAAATGAGTTTAACCAATAAAGTGCCCGAAAAAGATGTGCATGATTTATTTACTCGGGTAGCTCTGCATTATGATCAGATGAATAATTTAATTAGCTTAGGTACGCAAAAAGGTTGGCGCAAGAAATTTCTAAAAGAATTAAAAGTAGCACCGGGTGAATTTGCCCTAGATTTATGTTGTGGTACTGGCGATATCACGATTGCTTTGGCAAAACAAGTTGGTCCGTCAGGAAATGTAATTGGACTTGATTTTAACCAAGAAATGCTTGATTTAGCTGAGCAGAAAATACGCCAGCAAGATTTACAAAAAGAAATTCAATTAAAGCAAGGGGATGCAATGGAATTGCCATACCCAGATCAGAGCTTTGATATAGTAACGATTGGTTTTGGCTTACGGAATGTTCCTGATGCAAATCAAGTCCTGAAAGAAATCTATCGAGTATTAAAGCCAACTGGTAAAGTGGGAGTGTTAGAAACATCGCAGCCAACCAACCCGCTTGTTAAGTTAGGATGGAAGAGCTATTTTAAGTTATTTCCTAGCTTTGCAAAATTATTAGGTGCTAATGTATCTGATTATCAATATTTGTCTCATACTACCGCCAAATTTGTTTCTGCGGAGCATTTAAAAGCAATGCTTATAAAAAATGGATTTAAAAATGTGCATGTAGATAAATTAAATTTAGGTGCGGGTGCAATTCATATCGGAATTAAGAAGTAAATGAGCTAAAATATAAAATAAAAACTAAAAAAGGAGAATTTTATGAAAACTGGTACTAAAATTATTACTTTAGACAACGATTATCACTTGTGGACTAATACTCAAGGTGAAGGCGATATTCACTTATTAGCGCTTCATGGTGGACCTGGTGGCAACCATGAGTATTGGGAAGATGCTGCAGACCAATTAAAGAAACAAGGATTGAATGTACAAGTTACTATGTATGATCAATTAGGTTCATTATATTCAGATCAACCAGATTACTCTGATCCAGAAATTGCCCAAAAATATTTAACTTATGAATATTTCTTAGATGAAGTTGATGAAGTTCGTGAAAAACTTGGCTTAGATAATTTTTACTTAATTGGTCAAAGTTGGGGCGGTCTTTTAGTTCAAGAATATGCTGTTAAATATGGCAAGCACTTAAAGGGTGCAATTATTTCATCAATGGTTGATGAGATTGATGAATATGTTGATTCAGTTAACAGAAGAAGACAAGAAGTTCTTCCACAAACAGAAATTGACTTCATGCATGAATGCGAAAAGAATAATGATTATGATAATCAACGCTACCAAGAGGATGTGCAAATTTTAAATATTAATTTTGTGGATCGAAAGCAACCATCAAAGCTTTATCACTTAAAAGACTTAGGTGGCAGCGCAGTTTATAATGTCTTCCAAGGTGATAATGAATTTGTTATTACTGGTAAGCTTAAAGACTGGCATTTTAGAGATCAACTTAAGAATATTAAGGTACCAACATTAATTACTTTTGGTGAAAATGAGACAATGCCAATTTCTACTGCTAAAATTATGCAAAAAGAAATACCAAATTCACGTCTTGTTACTACGCCTAATGGTGGACACCATCATATGGTTGATAACCCTGACGTTTATTATAAGCACTTAGCTGACTTCATTCGTGAAGTTGAAAATGGCAATTTTAAGGGTGAATAACGATAAAAAGTCCATGCGATAGCTTCTATATTGAAGCTATCGCATGGACTTTTTAAGCATATAAATCGCTTTCAAGGTATGTATCCTATATAATTAATAGTAAATATAGCTTTATTAATTTAAGGAGAAAAGCCATGAAGAGAAAAATAAGTAAACTGCTAGCAGCAACTGCTTTAATAGGGACATTAGGAATCTCAGTAGTGGCTTGCAACAATAATGATTCAACTAGTAAAACTAAGCAATCAAGTGTAAAGAAGACCGTTAAAGATAAGGCAAGTAATACAAAAAATACAGCAAGAAGAAGTAAGATTAAACTTAGTCAAACTGAAGCAATAAATAAATTTGATAAAAAGTATTCTGATAAAAAATTAAAAGAAATAGATCTAAAATTAGATGGTAATAAGTACTTTTATGAAATTACAGGATTTGATAAAGATAAAGAATATGAAATGACCATTAATGCTATAAGTGGAAAAGAAGTCAAATCTAGTTCTGAAAAATTAGACTTAGATGAACGTTTGCAAAAAGGACTTGATTTAGATAAGGTGATTTCTCGTGATCAAGCAAGTGAAATAGCAGAAAAAGAAGTTAAAAATAGCACTGCTAAAGAATGGACTCTAAAAATGGATCAGGATAAAGTCATTTGGGATGTAACTGTTGAATCAGGTTCAAGTAAACATGAAGTAGAAATTGATGCTATTTCTAAGAAAGTTATTAAATCAGAAAAAGATGATTAAACAAAAAATTCAGAGTTTTTAAGCTCTGAATTTTTTTATTAGTATTTTTGTAGAAATTAATTTAATAAGTAATTAGCTTATCGGCGTTCATTGTTTTATCGTCTAACTTGTAAGTCTTTAATTCAAAATCATTTTCAAAGTTGCAGTAATAAGTCTTAGTAGCAGCAGAATAGCAAGCAGTATAGACAGTGTATTCATTGCTACCTTGTTTGTTAACTACGCTGCCTTTAATCATCGCAACAGACTTTAAGATGTTAAAGAACTTGGCAACGTTAGCTTTTTCACCTTTAACAGTTGGATAATTAACATTTAAGTAAGCTGCTTTAACAAAGCGATCTGCTGGAATGCTATCACCTGGTAAACCTAAGCTGCCAGTGCCAACGCCCCATGGAGCAACTTTTTGACCGTTCCAGCTTTGAGCTGTAGCGTCATGTGGATCTAATCCAGTATAGTTGCCGAGATTAGTAAGGTGCCAATTAAAGTCTGGGCTGTTAGTTAGAACGCCAAGCTTATCATCAAAGACTTTCATTCCGTATTGCTTTGAAACCTCGACAATAATAGCTTCATCTTTGTCACTAATAATCCAGTGAAGAGGAGCAACTGCAAACGATGAATTAATGGCTTCATTAACTAAGTTAACGTTCTTTAAAGCTTCTTTTACGTCGCTGACTTTAGTAAAGTTTTGGGTGACCCAGAGCATAATTTCGTAAGAAGCTAAATTAATTTTTCCATCAATTGGACCGTCACTGAATTTGGCAAAATGCGGGAAGTTTAGACCAGCAATTCCCAAACCATCTTCATTGAAACAGTCAAAGTAAGAAGGATAGCCATCGACTACAATTCCCATGCCGATAACAGCCTTTTTAGTAGTTGTATTATCTAAAAATTTATATGGAAGAGGATAGTTGCGAGGTGTAATAATTACACCTTCACCATAATCTTGTCCAACGTCTAAGTTACGTCCAAAGTATAGATTTCCTTGATCATCAGTAAATCTTAAACCAGTACACATTTTAAAATCCTCCTTAATTATTCAGTAGTAGTTTTAGTTTCTTGCTGAATGATGTATTTCTTTTGACTTCTCTTAATTTGAATAACAGCAAATACTAAGATGATAAAACCAATTGCTACAAAGGCAATCATGAAGTACCAAGCGACTGTAAAGCTGGCTTTTCCTTTAATAATTCCGAATAATGGAGCACCAATAGCATATCCAATCGCATAAGCCAAACCAACGTATCCTAACATTACACCCTGATCTCTTGAACCAAAGAGGTCCTTAGCCATAAATGCAGGACCAGACATGTAGCTAAATACGGCTAAACCACAGAAGATAGCGTAAGCAATACCTGCAATTTTACTTACGTGAGCGCCATAAGGTTGAAAACTGATCAAAACCATCATTAAGATGGATAAAACATACATGCAGCCAGCATAGGTCATTGATTTAGCAGTACCAAATTTATCAAATAAGAAGCCACCGGAAACATTTCCAATTAAACAACCAACACCGTACATTGATCCAATGAGACCAACATCTGTTAGTGAAAGTTTAGTATCAAGAAAGGCTGCATAATCTTCATTTAAGGAAGCTAGGCCTAAGCCAATAATTAGAAAACCAAGACTGAAAATCCAGAACCATTTCATTTGTAAAACTTGTTTACTAGTCCAGCCTTTAAATTCCTTAGCTTTAGCCAATTCTGCTTCTTTCTTGCTTTCAGCTAACTCAGCATCAGAAATAACGATTTCATCTTTCTTAGGAGTTCTAATAAAGCAGGCAATAATTATACCAATTACTAATAGAGCAACTGCGAAGATGAAAAATGGTGCCATTGAGGTCAAGTGACCGGTCTTAGTATTACCAGTCATAAAGTGCTTTAAAATAGCTTGCGTTGCAGGTTGTAAGAAAATATTACCAATTGAACCACCGCAGAAGGCAATTCCTAGAGCAGCTCCACGTCCTTTTGCAGGGAACCAGTGGTTAATAACCCAAGGCACACCTTGACCGGAATAAAAAGTTGAGCCAATCATACAAATGATAGCGGCAATATAGAATCCTGGCAGTTTTGTACTAATTCCAAAGATTACATAGGCAATAGCGGAAAGACCAATACCGATTAAATACATAAGTCTGAAATTAACTTTCTCTAATGCTTTACCAATAAATGGCGAAGCAACTGAAGCAAAAACTGCCCCAAACGTAAAGATTAATGTATATGATGCTAAGGTGAAAAGTATTAACTAAAGGGTGGATAAACAAAGGTTGAATATTTTGAGCAATCCCGTAAGGAATGGCTTGGGTTAACATACAAAGGAAAACCATAAAATACTTATAGCCTTTGCTGACGACCTTATCTTTAGTAGCGACATCAGTAGACATGTAATTACCTTCTTTCTAAACTAATTACTTATCTAAAATAATATTTGGTTTGCTGACGACAATATTTTTTTGCATTTGCTTAATTTTAATAGCTGCAAAAATTAATAATATAAAACCAATTGCTACAAAGAAAGTAGTGCAGCACCAAGCAGTTGTAAAACTGGTAGCACCTTTTATGACGCCAAATAATGGGGCGCCAATTGCAAAACCAACAGCATATGCCAGGCTAATGTAACCTAAGTTAACACCTTGGGCTTTTGCACCAAATAAGCTTTTTGACATAAATGCGGGACCAGACATATAGCTAAAGACAGATAGACCACTTGTAAAGGCCCAACCCATACCAGCGTAGAAATTAACGCGATCGCCATAAGGATG
>ERZ773263.222-NODE-222-length-42824-cov-11.574622_pt1 | contig 42824 bp, 36 predicted proteins | sample MGYA00511076_ERZ773263 | MGnify/ENA primary metagenome ERZ773263 (study PRJEB29015, sample SAMEA2738155) | human oral metagenome | biome: human oral; feature: human-associated habitat; material: saliva | place: China | collected 2195 ... | reverse complement strand
TGGCAGGCCCGCAGAATAGCGAGCATACCGAGCGTAGGAGCGAAGGCGCATCCAAAAGTGGCTAGGGTAAGCACGCTCAGGGAGATCACTATAACCCTTTTTCGTCCGTAACGATCCGAAACCGGTCCCCATATAAGAAATCCCACGGCGTAAGCAAGGCTGAAGCACAGCGACAGGGCGAACGTTGCGTTAGCTCGAAAGGCAGACGAGACCGGGGCGAGCAGCGGTATGGAAGCGTATAACTGTGCTAAGACGAACAGTGCCGTGGATACCAGAATTACCACCGCAGTTCGTGTAGCAGGATATTCTTCGGAGGTTGAAGAGGCCGATGTAGTGGTGCTTGTTGTCGTGTTCTCTGCATGGTGATACATGAGTAAACTCCAATCCAACGGAAGCGTTGGAATTAACCCTAGTACCATTAAGACGTAAATTGCAACCATAACGTTGGAAGTGTCGAAAGCGAGTATTACAGATGATGGCTTGGGATACCGAAAGCACGAAACAAAAGATCAAAGGGGCGGCTCTCGCCGAATTTACCGCACATGGCCCCGATGGGACGACCGTTGAGCGCATTGCTAAGAGGGCAAAGGTCAATAAGGAGCGTATCTACAACTATTTTGGGAACAAACAAGAACTCTTCAAGGCTATTCTGCACGAAGAACTAGACCAGGTTGCCGAAGTCGTCGGTCTTACGTCGCTTGCCACCGAAGATATTGGTGATTACGCCGGACGCATGTACGACTATCACCGTGAACATCCCGATCTGTTGCGTCTGCTGCGCTGGGAATCCCTCACGATTGACGGCGAAGTTCCCCACGAGGAATACCGGCGCGACCACTACACCTTCAAAGCGGATGCGATGCGCGCCGGGCAAGAGGCAGGCACTGTTACAGACGATATAGATGCCGCCTATCTTGTACTTTTTATTCTCGCTATCGTGGGGTGGTGGTCGGCTATGCCGCAGGTATCTCGTATGCTCTGCGGTGAGCCTACCGAAGAGGAGCACCGCAAACGTCGTGCCGCCGTGGTGGAGGCAGCGCGGAGGCTAGGGAACCCACATTGCAAGTCGAATAAGAGCTAAACTCCTTTATTGGTACGGGGGCTTACCCGTCTAATTCGTCGAGCATGCTCTCTAAATAGTCGAGCACCGCACCGTCATTATGCGAGCCAATCACCCGCTGAGACACGGCCTTGAGCTCGTCTGAAGCGTGGGCCATTGCCACACCAGTACCGGCTAGCGAGAGCATCTCAAGGTCGTTATCACTATCACCGAAAGCCACTATCTGAGCAGGGGTTATCCGCAAACGCTCACACAGATCTTTCAGCCCCGTTGCCTTATTCACACCGGCACGAACCAGATCGATTGCACCGAAACCACTAACGAGCGGGGTTACCGTCTTCGGCAAGGTGCGCCGTAACTGCGCTGTAGCATCCGGCAGATCCCGATGCGTTACTTGCAGAGAAAATTTGATGGGAACACCACGCACCTGCTCGTAAGAGCTAATACGCTCGGTTCCGGGATAAAACATACTGGCAAAAGCGAAGGGATCAATATTCTGCGGCAACGGCTTACCCTGCACGTCAAAATAGTCCCGGATAATATTCATAACCGTTTTTTCGCGGTTTTCCAGTATAAAGCTGCTCTCTGCCGTACACACAACGATCCCAAGCTGAGGCATACCGTTCAGTATCTCGTACACACGCGGCAGATCCTCGGCAGCAAAATGATGCACCGCAAGTTCCCCGGAATCATCCGCTACATAGGCACCATTTTCTGCGATATAAATAATGTCTCGATGTTCAAAACCATGCATATACTGGCGTAATTTCGTGTAGGTATTTCCGCTTGCCACCACAAAATAAATTCCATGCCGAGACAAGCAGGTTAGGATTCTCTCAAAACGCTCAACATCGAACGTCTTATCATCATTCAGGAAAGTACCATCCATGTCTACGGCAACCATACGCACGGGCTTGTTGCTGCGGTTTTCCTGCTGTGTGGGCATTGGGGTTCCTCTAATAATCGGCATGTACAAAGGCTACGTTTATAAACACAAGCTGACTGTACGCGGGAGAGAATATCGTTCTGCTCCGCACATTTCTCCATTAATTTTAGTTTCTTTATATACACAAATCGTGTGACATCACCAAAATTCCCCCTTTACGGGCGTTTTCTTTCTATACTGTGAAAAGCATTCACTCTATGCACACATACAATCTCTAGGAATCATTGATGTTAAAAATACTGTCATCGCGCTCTGGCGCGCATGTCTTTTGGCCCTCTGCATCAGGTCAAGGACATTCCTTGAAACTCGGCACAAGATTTTCCGCAGCTTTTCTAGCCCTAGGACTTGCGCTGAGCGGATGCTCCTCTGAAACTATCACAATTTCTGAGTCAACCGTCTCTGCGCCCAGCACCCCCTCAGCGGACTCGGCAGCTGAACATTCTTCTACTTCTTCACAAAGCGCGGAGGCCTCACAGCAACCCACGGTTTCCGCGCAGGAATCGGAACAAACACCCACCGTGACTGAGGTAGGTGAATCACCTGAAGAGAATAATGCCGATACTTCGACGGCTCATCCGGGTTCCCAAATTCGCCCCGGAACCGTCACTATCGTCAATCCTGATACCAGCTCCGTTGAGCCTCAAGGAACGGCGCCTATAGGATCTGACGAGGCTAGTGAGGCCCTGCGCATCCTCAATACCCTTCCCGTTAAAGGCCGCGCCCCTAAGACCGGGTACTCCCGTGCCCAGTTCGGAGATGCCTGGAGCGATATCGACCATAACGGATGCGATACCCGCAATGACATTCTCAACCGGGATCTCACCGCAAAACAACATAAAAACTCTCGCGGATGCGTGGTGATATCGGGCATTCTTAACGATCCTTACACCGGGAAGGTCATTAATTTCATGCGTGGGAAAGATACCTCGGAGCAGGTTCAGATCGACCACGTTGTGGCGCTTTCTGATGCCTGGCAGTCGGGCGCTCAGGAGATTTCGGCTCAAGAACGCTTACAACTCGCCAATGATCCCGAAAACCTTCTGGCAGTTGATGGCCCTGCGAATCAGCAGAAAAGCGATTCGGATGCCGCCACCTGGCTGCCAGCAAACGCATCGTTCCGCTGCTCTTATGTGGCACGTCAGATTCGGGTGAAAGCTAAGTACCACCTGTGGGTCAAACCAGCCGAAAAAGAGGCTATGATCAACGTTCTTACACCCTGCGCAGGAGCCGCAGAAGCACCACCCGCTCCTGTGCCCCAGGTGGATACGCCTCTTGCACAGAACCCCGCCCCGGCTTTGGCATTTCAAACCTGCGCTGATGCCCGTGCTGCGGTATATCGTAATATGCACCGCGGTGCACCGGGGTATTCCGACCATCTTGATCGTGACGGTGACGGCATAGCATGCGAGTCACGCTAAGTCTCTGAGCCTTACCTCCGTCTGCACTCCCCTACAGATACACATACACCCCCGCCCTGACAAGCAGTAAGGGCGGGGGTTTACTGTCACAATTCTTCATCTTGAGGCCCATATAGACTCTTTAAGAGTGCAGCATCACGCCGAACCTGTGTTTAAGCTGTGTAGAACCTATGTAAAAAAGATTTATAGATGTTTACCTTTGCTTGATAAAACTTTACCTGACAACCTTGTAGTCATGAAGAATGAAATAACTAAATCTGTTGGCACCCTAATTTTCCGCGTAGCGCTGGGCTTCACCTTTGTCATGCACGGTTTCCAGAAGGCATTCCTGATCGGTCCCGCAGCAGAAGGTGCAGCGTTCGCCAAAATGGGTATTCCTGCACCCGAGCTTTCGGCGTACTTTACCATTGGTGCCGAGCTTATTGGCGGAGCTCTCTTGATCCTTGGTTTAGGAACTCGTTTTGCGGCCGCCGCCATCGCAATCGCTATGGCAGGTGCTTTTATTTTTGTTCACATCAACGACCCCTTCATCACCGATCAGAAGACCGGCGCAGGCTTCGAGTACGTTTTCGTCTTGGGCATGGCAGCTATCATGTTCATTCTGACCGGTGGAGGCAGGTACTCACTAGATTCGTTCTTCAGTCGCAATAAGGCTTAACCGCCTGAGCGTTCTTCCAGAACGTATCTATCACTCATTCGTCTACCCACCCGGAAGGCACCGTCATCGCGACGGTGCCTTCTTTATATACCGTGGCTTCTCCCCTATCCAGCGATCCCATGATTCTCATAAGGTAGAGATACGCTCGCCTCCCAAGGCATACAAATAGCCCGTCGCATCCAAATGTTTTATCGGATGCGACGGGCTGTTATAGCGTGCCCCCAGTGGGACTCGAACCCACACTGGACGGATTTTAAGTCCGCTGCCTCTGCCAATTGGGCTATAGGGGCAAAGTCTAAACCCGCAAGACCACTACTAAGAATAGCATTAGTTTGCGGGTTTCGACGCTTTAGGCTCGTTAGAGCTTTGCCTTAGTCTTCGCCGGTGCCGTTCCGGTAGCCTCTTGGAAAGCAAGACGCGGGGAACGTTGGTGGCGAATCGTCGTGGTATCACGGCCAAAGAGCTGGTTGAGTGCCCAGGTCGTCATAACGCGCACGGTACGCTCGGTCGTGGGGATTGCAGAACCGTGGTAGCCGCGGTGCATAATCCATGCGAGCGGACCTGCAAAGGTCTTGCCCTTGAAGTTTGCAACGCCCTTCCACAGACCTAGGCCGGCAACCACACCGATGGTCTCGTGGTAGTAGTCGGTCAGAGGCTCGCCGCGGCGTGATGCCAGAATATTCTTGGCGAGAACCAAAGCCTGACGAGATGCGTGCTGTGCGTTTGGTACGCAGAAGCCGCCCACGCCGCCTCCGGAAAGATCGGGAACGGCAGCGTTATCGCCAGCCGCCCAAGCACCCTCGACCACACCATTATCGCCAGCCACACGCAAATCTGCGTTCACGCGAACGCGACCGCGCTCGTCGATCGGGAAGTCAGTGTTCTTGAGCATCGGCGATGCAGCAACACCAGCAGTCCAAATGAGCGTATCGGTATCCATCTCACCGGCGGGCGACTTATCTGTCATGTTGATGAGCTGCAGGTGACCGTCGGTAGCGTCCGAGAGGGAGGTATTGAGCAGAACCTCAATGCCGCGAGCGCGAAGCTCAGCCACAACCTTCTCGGCACGGTCTTCGGGAACCTCCGGCATGATGCGCGGTGCAGCTTCGATCATCACGAAGCGCAGGTCGGATACGCTCAAACGGTCGTTACGATTAACGGCTTCGCGAGCCATGTCTTCCAGTTCGGAGATGGTCTCAACACCGGCGAAACCGCCGCCTACGACGACGACGGTCAGGGCGCGGCGGCGAGCATCAGGGTCATCCAGTACGGATGCAACCTCAATACGTTCCAGCACCCAGTTACGCACGGAGACGGCTTCTTCGACAGTCTTCATGCCGATAGCAACTTCGGCAAGACCGGGGATTGGGAACGCACGGGTCACGGCACCAGCACCGAGAATGATCTCATCATATTTCAGCTCGAAGGGTTCGCCATTGTCGATGGGCTCAACCGTAGCGGTACGCTCTGCATGGTTAACGGAGACAACATGCCCAGGAATCAACTCGGTATCGCGCAGGTGCTGGCGGAGCGGAACGGTAGCGTTACGGCCTTCCATCGAACCCGCAGCGACTTCGGGCAGGAACGGCTGGTAAGTCATATAGGGGTTAGGCTCTACGATGGTTACCACACCACCGGTCTGCTTGATAGCCTTCTGAATTTTCTTGGCGACGGTAAAGCCTACGTAGCCACCACCGACAATAAGAATACGGGGACGATCCTGTGCCTTATGAAACGACATATATTGCTACTTCCTAGATTTTGTTTACCCGCTGCGCTTTAGCGCGCGAGCACTCAATGATACGTTCACATGCGCTTCCCAGGGTGCAGGATACATGGACATGTGAACGAACAGAAACTCTTAAGCTTTCTCCGTAAGCCCCGATGTTCGGTGCCGCAAACGCGAAAACACTATTTTTCCTGCATGTTATATACCACTATTTTACGCGTTTATCCCGAGGAAAACACATTTATGTAGGCATACGAAGTAAGGAAAACCGCCCTTGGATGATAACGTTTCGCGTTTATACGCCGAGGTTTTGCCCTGTCAGTGAGGTTGCGTTCCGCATCATGTAGCGCGTCCTTAGGGTGTTTTAAACCTTTGCTCTACCCACAGATCGGGTGTTAGGAGTCACGAAGTTTTCTTCCATATTTTTATCGGAAATGTTTATTAACTGCGTGCTTTTCACTATCACTAGGAGGAGCTAGAATTCCGTGGCTCAGGTTCGTGAGCCGATGAAGGCTCTGGAATACCAGATTCCGGCGCGGCGGGTATTGAGGAACGCCCCGAAGCGGCACCCTGCGGACGAAGGCGCGACGAGTTAGCCGTCTTCTTGCGCGGCGTGCGAGTATTATGTTTCTTCTGGGCGGAAGCGACCTTTCGCGGTGCTGAAGCCGGGCGACCGTCCTGCCCCGTAAGATTCTGTACGGATGCTGAACTCGCTGCCTCGTCAGGAACATCTGGAACACCTGTTTCCGGAACTTGGCGCTTAATCCCGGAAATATGAGGCAGACGAGGTTTCCGATGCGGAGGTAACGGACCCCTATTTAAACGGTGGGCTCGATGCTGTGCCGTACCGTTCTTCTGAGCGGGTCGGTGCGAAGCTTTCCCGATCGTATCTGCCGATACCTGTGACGCTTCAGGATCGGAGGATTCCTGCCCTACGGTCGAGTCCTTAACCGGCTCGGCGGCGGGACTCTGCGGGGTGCGAGATACGCCCTCGCTCTGAGCTACAGTCTGAGCCAGGGCAGGTTTTTCTGATTCCTGAGGTTCAGGTGCGACGGGCTTTTGCTCGGGCGCAGGCACATTCCCCTGGTCCGCCGGTTGAGTCGCTTTCGCGGGTGTGGCAGGAGTCTGCGCTACCGTATTGTGCTGGTCGATCTGCTGAGACTCTGCCGGTTTCTGCGTCTGAGGTAATGGCTGTCCTGTAGCCACCGTTGACTGTTCAGCCACGCTTGATGCTGATGCCGCAGGTTGTACTGCGCCGACGTTCTGTGCCGAGTCAACATTGTGCTCCGTTGTGCCAAGGTTCTGCACGGTGGCAGGAGGCTGCGTGGGCACAGCGCTCTGCTCGGTACCCGTTGCAGCTGCGCTCTTCTGGGTTGCAGCCGCATCCTGCTGTTTGTCTAAGTTCTGATCCGCCCCAGGTTGGAGACCGGAGGAGGAGGGTGCTGACGGCACTGCGGCTGCGGCATCTGGTGCCGGGGAGGGAAAAGCGGCAGGTGCAACCTGTGTTTGTGCCTGCGCATCAGGCACAGCAGTCTCAGGTTCGGGGCTCTGGGGCGCGCTGGCAGCGGGCGACTGATTGGCAGGAGCGACCGGAGCAGGAGCATCCGGAACAGCAACCGAAGCCGCAGAAGGCTTGGAATGTGAAGCTTGCTCTCGCTCACCGTGCCCGTGCAGATGAGGATGCGGCACTACATCGCGCACATTAACGTGCAGGCGATGCAGACGACGAACGCTGCGCACCGTGAGCAGCCCCAAAATGACGAAGAGAGCGCCCACGATGATAAATGGTAAAAATCCGCGATCCTCAACCGGTCGGCTGGGCTCTGGAATCTTCGCCTTAACGATAGTCTCGCCTTCTTCATGCACCGGAGTGGCCGAAGCATCGGCGGGAGTCGGAGCAGGTACCTCTTGGCGGCGGTGTACGGCGATCCAAGCCTTCAACGACCCCAGCGGATTCTCCGTAGCATCCTGCGGGGTTGAAGGGTCCAGAGCCATCAGCGGATTTATGATGCCAAACCCGTACACCGGGTCACGCCCGGCAGCACCGGTGTCGTCGGCGCTTTCAGTAATACGCTGAATAATCTGAGCCGCACTCAGATTGGGGTACTTAGACTTAATCAACGCCGCAAGGCCAGAAACCAGCGGAGCGGATGCCGAAGAACCCGACCATATCATGTACTTATTCCCCGGCGCGGCAGCAATCATATCGTTGCTCGGTGCCGTCACGCCAATAGAAATACCCTGAGTCGAAGAGCCCTTGGAAGCCTCACGCTGACGGTCCACGCCGCCAACTGTCAGAACCCCCGGAATAGTCGCCGGGGCACCCACCTGGGTAATACCGCTGCCACGGTTACCGGCGGATGCTACGACGACCACGCCCTTCTCTTCGGCGTAGGCAAAAGCATCGTCCCAGCTCTTGGGCCAGGTTGTCTTATTCGAGCCGATAGAAAGATTGATTACCTGCGCGCCATGATCTACCGCATAACGCACGGCGGCGGGAATCTGCTCATCAATACTTTTCTCAGCATTCGAGACCATGTTAAGGGAGATAGGCAGAATCTTGGCATCCGGCGCCACGCCGATAACGCCCGCAGGTTTACCAGGCTGACCAGCAATCTTAGGAATACCGGAAACATTATGACCGTGACCGGCAATCAGGGATGCAACTTCGGTGCCGTGCATGGGTTCTACGCCCAGCCCCTGCCAACCGTTAGGAGAGCCCTCGCCAGAAGCGTCATAACCCTCCAGCACGTTATCTACGAGATCTGGGTGGGTGCCGTCGACGCCGGTGTCAATGACGGCAACCGTCACGCCCGATCCCGTCGATTGTTTCCACGCATCCACAATCCTGTAGTCGGTGAGCCAATATTCGTGCTGACGAACGTCGTCCTTACCTAGAACGGCGGCTTCAGCGGGAGTGAGCGTTATAGGGGTTGGTGAGGCCGTCGGAGCGGCAGATGCAGGAGCTCCGGACAGGGCTAAACCGGTCGCGAGCGCCCCGCATCCGAGAAGCGCTACGACCCGACGTATGCTTGTGCGCGTCATCGTGACGATGTGGTTGGAACGCGTCATACCTGTGTACCTACCGTCGTTGGGTGTTAGTTGTACATGCTTAACGTACCTGGGATAGTGCTATGCCGTCCAGAATGTCATGTTCGCTCACCGTCACAGAATCGATGTTTCCTTCGGTGATCTCACGCAGACGAGTCATGATACGGGCGTAAATGGTAGCGCCGGCGCCAATAACATCAACTCGACCGGGGTGCATATACCCCAGCGCGGCGCGCTCCTCGCGGGTCATAGAGCGCAGCATCTCTGCCGTTTTCTGCACCGTATCTACAGAGATGGAAGAACCGTTAATAGCCTCGGAATCATAGGTCTTTAGCCCCAATGCTGCGGCGGCGATAGTGGTTGCAGTACCGGCAACGGCAACGGCCCGGGTAGCCTTTTCGAGAGGAACGCTCTGCAATACGGTGTCGATTGCCGCATCGGTGTCAGCTTCAACACGTTGAATCTGATCCGAGGTTGCGGGAGCAGATGCCATATGCCGTTCGGTCAGACGCACACATCCAATATTCACGCTTCTTGCCGCTTGCACACCGTCTTCGGTCCCAAGCACGAATTCGGTAGACCCACCACCCAGGTCAAAAACTACGGTCTTAGACGCATCAGCACCGACCGCCAGAACCGCGCCCGCAAACGACAGTTCCGCCTCTTCGTCGCCGGTAATCACCTCGGGCTCAATGCCCAGAATGTCACGAATACCATCCATAAAAACCTGACGGTTTCCGGCATCGCGGGTGGCACTCGTCGCCACGAAACGAAGCTTCTTGACCTTGTGTTTACGCAAAAGTTTTGCGTATTCCCGCGTTGCCTCAAAAGTGCGGTCCAAGGCCTCTTGAGCAAGCCATCCAGTGGCATCTACCCCCTGCCCCAGGCGGACGATACGCATCTGCCGCACCACGTCGTTGAGACGGGTTACCGTGCGACCGTTAACGGTTTCGGTGCTGGCGTCAGCGATCAGAAGACGGATAGAGTTGGTACCGCAGTCAATTGCGCCAACACGCATAATGGGCTCCAATCCACGCAAGGCGTGAGGTTCTTAAGGTTATCTAGCCTGCCGCAGATTAATGCGTCGAGCTACTTACATATTAGGTGCCCGTACCGGTTACAGTGAACGGCACGGGCAAAGTTCTTAAAAATGGCTGAAATTAGGCATCCCGCCATGATGGTTCACATGCGCAAACCTGCGGGGTCCACCAATCGGCGATCTCATCCAGGCCCCAGTCCCCCATAGGGTTAATGCCGCGGCCCACCGCCAGGGTGTGACCAATCACGGCATGCAGGCATTTGACGCGCGTGGGCATCCCGCCCGCCGAAATATTCTCAATCTCGGGCACCTCATCGGTTCCGCTGATCAGACGAATGCGCTCACGCTCGGCCAGGTAGTTCTCGTGTGCTAAGGTGTACCGGCTCGCAAGTTCGGTATCGTCCGCGAGCGCATCGGTCATCTCGTACATGAGGCCCCCCGCTTCCAGGCGGGATGCGGCCGCAGTAATCGCCGGATGCGCCAGGTAAAACACGGTTGGGAACGGGCTTCCGTTCGATAGCCTCGGCGCTGTGGCGGCAACAAGCGGGTTACCGCATACACAGCGTGCGGGAATCTCAATAACATCCCGCACAGTACGGCCCAACTGTGCTGAGAGCACTCGGATATCTTGGTCGGTGGGCGTCAAGGTTTCTACGGTAACGCCGAAACCCTGCGGGGCGCGGTTTTTGAGGTCTTCTACAGTGCTCATAGATCTTTCTTGAAGAATCGGTACGTCAGGTTTTATCGTACAGCACGGTTCACGTGTACAGCCGTACCGGCGTTACTTATCAGCAGGTTTAGGCGAAGGAGCCTTACCATCGTTCAGGGACCCCCAAAGTTTGTTCGTCCACGAATCTTCGGGAGCATTTTTCCCGGAGGCAGAGGTGCTGTCAGCCCGGCCGTCATCCGAATCTATACCGGTGACTGTATACGGGGTATCGCCCGGCGCCACATAGAATAGGCGGCTGCGCGCCTGCTGGCGCACATAGTCATCGTCTTGCCACCAGGTTTTCTCAGCTTGAAGCTGCACGTTTTCCTGTTTGAGCTCAGCAATGCGAGCCCGGGTAGTGTTAATTTCCCGCTGCTGATCAACATAGTTAGTCAGCGGGTATGCGGTACCCAGCAGGAGCACCGCGATCATAATAAGAATGCCCAAAAATTTTCCGCTAAAGCGATGCGCCGCGACGGGAGTCTCATAATTCTCATCCTCATCGTGTTCGCGGTGAATGCGGCGTTCACGTGCATCGCGTTCCCTATCGGTGCGATGTGCCCGGGTACGGGCACCGAAGAAACTGTTAGCGGCGCGCATCCAAGCGGGGCGCTGCAAATACGAGCGGCCTTCAACGATTCGATGGGTTGTGGTGATGTGGGGTTCCTTTGCCGCAGGTGCAGAAGATTTGACGCTCGCGGACTTAACCTGTTGATTGTGCGATTCACGATGCGCTGGTTGCGGGGGCGGCAGGGTGGCCTTCGAGCGCCGCGCAGTTGGCTTCTGCTGAGCCTGCTTATCCGCGGTGTTGGTCGTGCGGGATGAACCGGGTTTATGCGCCTTCTGCTTGCGGGCACGGGATTTACGGGCGGATGCTGGAACATCGGAAAGACTTTCGCGCGCGGCGGCGGACTGGCTGCCACGTGATGTGCGACCTCGACGCGGTTCCTGCCCCGCCGGGCTTTTGCGTCGTTCACGTCCGTCGCGCTGAGCCATCATGTAGTGCTTTCCTTCCCTGCCCCTAAGTCTCTGGTTACCATTCTAAGCTACCGTAAACGTTCAGACGGAGTTATCCCCCGAAAAAGTGATATACCCGAACTATTGCGGGTGCGTTCCCCTAACCCCTAGGGAAAACTGAGCTGTTAGATTCGGAGGGATACATGTTCAAGAACCATAAAGCGCGCCATCGTCGTATGCGCCCTTCTAGAGAGAAGTCTACGAAGAAAAACAGGAGATAAAAAATCTGGTGCTCTCGCAGGTAATGTACCAGTCGAGAGCACCAGATTATGATGTATACGGTTCTAGCCGTCCGTATATTATCGCGTTACGCCTTCTTGAAGCGGGGGAATGCTGACTTGCCAGCGTAAACAGCGGCATCGCCCAGTTCTTCCTCAATGCGCAACAGCTGGTTGTACTTTGCCACGCGCTCGGAACGTGCGGGTGCACCGGTCTTGATCTGACCCGCGTTAGTTGCCACAGCGAGGTCGGCAATGGTGACGTCCTCGGTCTCGCCGGAACGGTGAGAAACCATGCAGCGGTATTCGTTGCGCTGTGCCAGTTCCATAGCATCCAGGGTCTCGGTGAGCGAACCGATCTGGTTGACCTTCACCAGCAGAGCGTTTGCCGCACCCTCGTTGATGCCCTTCTCAAGGCGCTCGGGGTTGGTCACGAATAGGTCGTCACCGACGATCTGAACCTTGTCACCAATCTGCTCGGTCAGGGTCTTGTAGCCTGCCCAGTCGTTCTCGTCCAGCGGATCCTCAATGGAAACCAGCGGGTACTTCGCCACAAGATCAGCATAGTATGCGCTCATCTCTTCGGCGGACTTCTTCTGACCCTCGAAGTCGTAGGCACCGTCGTTATAGAACTCGGAGGATGCCACATCCAGTGCGAGAGCAACCTGCTCGCCGGGCTTGTAACCAGCCTTCTCGATTGCCTCGATAATGAGGTCAAGAGCCGCAGCGTTGGATTCAAGGTTCGGTGCGAAGCCGCCCTCATCGCCCAAACCGGTGGAGAGGCCACGGTCGTGCAGCACAGACTTGAGCGAGTGGTAGACCTCGACACCGGCGCGCAGCGCATCCGAGTAGTTCTCGAAACCGATGGGAGCAATCATGAACTCCTGAATATCAACATTGGAGTCTGCGTGAGAACCACCGTTGAGGATGTTCATCATGGGAACGGGAAGCACGTGGGCGTTGGGGCCACCCAGGTACTTGTAGAGGGGAAGGTCTGCGGACTCTGCGGCTGCCTTAGCGACGGCCAGAGAAACACCCAGAATTGCGTTAGCGCCGAGTTTGCCCTTGTTGTTGGTGCCGTCCAGAGCAATCATGGTTGCATCAACAGTACGCTGATCAGCGGCGTCGATACCGATAATTTCTTCCGAAATCTCTTCAATAACAGATTTGACGGCGCCCAGAACGCCTTTGCCTAGGTATACGGACTTGTCGCCATCGCGACGCTCGACTGCCTCCCACTCGCCGGTGGATGCGCCCGAAGGCACAGCGGCACGTGCGAAAGCACCATCTTCGAGCAGAACCTCAACCTCAACGGTCGGGTTGCCGCGGGAATCCAAAATCTGACGGGCGTGAACTGCGGTAATAACAGCCATGAAATTGCTCCTTAGAGAGTACAGGATATGACGGCTCGCTCCTGTGATGTTGGGCGAGTCCCGTTGCCCTAAATTTTACCAAAACTCCCACACAAACACACTAGTTACCACGGGATTTTTTGCGATTCCTGAGGGTATCCAACACCTTTAGTCCCTTGTAAACTCGCCTCTCAAAAGTCATTCCCCCTATGGACGCAGCATGTCCTCGCACCGCAGGCACCAATTCGAACCCCAACCGATAACGACAAAGTTCTTTATCACACTCTACTAAAACGATTGAACATCTTTAGAGCCGGTTTCTACATCGCGCAACACAGGTGTGTAGTGCTTTATGCCCCACCCACGAATGTAACCAGTGGAGCTCTATTTCAGGGCATAAAACAGACACCTTTAGATGCGAAAAACTATCGCATCTAAAGGTGTCTGATAAATACTCTTCAGCCTACGCGGCCACGAGGCTATTGGTTGTACTCAATAAACTTGCGGGTGTAAGTACGCAGGGCACGTTCCGCATCCAGCCCATTCTGACGCGCGCGGCACACAAGCGAAAAAAGTAGCTCACCGAATTCTTCCTCACTATAGGTAAAAGGAAGATCATCGTCCAAGGAGGTAGGCTCCGGCGGAAGCACAATGTCGGCCTTGCGGGCCTTAGCAATCGTCTTCTCCGCTAGGGCCAGTGCAGGAAGATGAGGGGGAATGCCGTCAAGCGGACCTCGATCGGATTTCTCCGTCTTCTTAAGCTCATCCCAGAAAACCTGTTGTTCGGCGGCGGTCATCCGAGACTCGTCCGAAGAATCGCTGAAAACATTCGGGTGCCGATCGTGAAGTTTTGCGTCCAGACCCTCGATCACCTGCTCGATCGTAAAGCCGCCCGGTTCTGCCGCCGCAATATCGGCGTGGAAGAGAACCTGAAGCAGAACATCGCCCAACTCTTCGCGTAGAAGCTGCAGGTTTGTACCCTCGGGTGCCTCGACAGCCTCCACGACCTCATAGGATTCCTCAATGAGGTATCGAATGAGGGACTGATGAGTCTGTTCGGCATCCCAGGGGCACCCATCGGGGGCGCGCAGGGTTGCCATCGTCTGCACCAGACGCTCGAAGGCTTTCCCCGCGCGTGCGGCAACTTCAGCTACCGTTTTCTCAGAAACTCTATCTTCATTCACGGGCAGGCTTCTCCTACATGCTCCAGTGAGTCAGAGCATTCGCCATATGCGCCGGAATCTTAGCCCCCAGACGCGGGAACATGCGCAGTTCCTCTACGTAGCGATCGGCCTCAAGCTGGCGGGGGTACCGTACGAAAGCTTGCTCATTCGAGTAATCGAATGCAGACTGCACGGGCACGCCCGGGGTGAAGGTCAGGCTCATGGCGAGTGGCGACCCTTCACCTTCGCTGTAGGAATCGGCCTTGAGCGTGGGAATACCCAAATCTTCTTCCGAAACTAACTCGAAGGTTCGTACTTGCTCCCAGAATCCGTTGCGGCGCACGTGGGTGAGCACATCGTAGTAAGAGCCCACCGAGCGCACCCGGATCAACACGGTCGTTGCATCCTTGGCGCTGCCATTCTCGCCGAAAAGAGCTTCGGTCACCGGTGCCAGATGCTCAATCACCTTAGCATCGGTAAGTACTAGGTTACCCTCGGCAAGCGCATCGCCAGCGAGCACGGAGGAATGTGCCTGATGCGCGGGGGTATCCGGCTCGGCCTCTGCGGGAGGCAGATCTGCGGATTCGTGCTGCGCGGTCTTACCGTCTACATTTGAGGTTTCAGACTGAGCAGCAACAGCGGTTGCAGACTGCCCGGCGAGAGCATCCCGCTTATTCGACGCCGATTCCTGATGCTTTGTGGCGGTCGAGCCTGTCAGCGAGTCCTTCTCGACTTCGGGGACGAGAGCGAGGTCATCCACATGCTTGGGCAGTGCAGAGGAACTGTCGGTACTGGTGGTGCCAGCCTGGGATTCCTTCACCGCAGCCTGAGTTACATTCGCGCTCTGATTCTCCGAGGTGTAACCCGCAGTAGTCTTGGCATCACTCTCAGCCTTGACGGTGCTTTCGGAATCAGCCGCCTTCTGTGAGTCCTCGCTCGTCTTATCAGTAGCGGACTTCGAGCCGGTACCCGAGGTCTTCACCGCAGCGGAAGTATCCGCAACGTCTTCCTTCGCGTTCGATGCAGTCTTCTTTGCTTCGGAGGATGCCACGATAGTCGCCAAAGCCGCCTGCATGCTGTTGAGTTCTTCTTCGTCTTCAGAAGATTTCTCAACCTTGGTTTTCTCTACCTCAGCTTCGGGGGTGGAGAGGCCGGAAGAGTCCTTGGCTACGGATACGCCAGACACCGACGATTTCTCGGAGACAGCACCGGCTTTAGCACTGTCAGTCTCGGTCTTGCTCTGCTCAGCAGCTTGAGCATCGTGACGACCGGTGACATTCTGCGGATCCGCATCGTAATCGTATTCGTAGCGCGAATCCTCGCGGTCGCTCTTCGACGATGACGCGATCCCGGCGGCTGTCACGCCTGCGGCGCCAAGGGTACCTGCAGCGAGTGTACTCGAACCGCTCTTGGTCGATTCTGCTGTAGCAGAATCAGACTTTGCAGTATCTGCTTTAGCCTTCGCAGAAACTTCCTGCTCCTTTTCGTGAGCGCCAGAGGGCTTCTTCGCGGAATCTACGGTATGTTCGGATTTCTCAGACTTCTGTGAATCTTGAGTATTGGCTTTGTCGGCATCAGCAGACTTGACGTTCTGGGTGTGGTCGTCAAGATCTTTCGCCTTCTGAGACTCAGCGGTCTTAGCCTGTTCATCGCTCTTATCCTGAGCGAGCTTTGCCTCAGATTCCTTCTGCGAAGAGGTATCATCGGAGGAATCAGCCAGCGCTGAGGTCTTCGCGGTCGACGTTTTCTGATCTGCAGCTTCGGTGGATGTGGTGCTCTGGTCGGCGGAGGACTTTGCCGATTCGGCGCTTTTCGCTGATGAGTCTTTCTGTGAAGCCGAGTCTTTCTCGCTCGTTTCGAGAATGTAATCCGTGGTGTAGCTCGATGCATCGGCGGTGTTCGTGTACGAAGCCTGTACCGCTACTAGCCCGTTCTCGCTGGGGTTTGCTACCACGAGGGCACGGTTCCACACCCTGCCCGCGTCCTGTGCTCGCACGTAGAGCGAGGCAATCGACGAGAACCACGCATCGGTCGGAACCACAACACCCTGTTCGACTTCGCTGCCGCGATGGAAAATCCGGTAGTGCATATCGTCGCCCAGCTGACGCAGTTCGTAGGACACCTTCCCGGAGCCGTATCCGCGCATCGCAGTTACGAGGTCGTGCAGCGGATTCTCGGGGGTGAGAACCTCCGCCTTTTCGTTCCCTTCAACGGATGCTGCTGCATGTGATGATGCGGCTGCGGCGCCGTTCTGAGAAGCTTTTTCATCGCGCACAGTTTTTTCAACGTCCTGTTTCTTGGAGTCTTTATCTGTGGAAGAGTGGGCTGAGACCTCATCTGCCACGGTCTTCTCGTGCTGTACAGCCATCTTCTCGGCAGAGGTCTTCTCAGCCGAAGTTTCGACGCTGCGATTCTTCTCGGGAGCCAAGGTTTCAGGGTCGTTACGGTCATCAAGATGTTTGGCGGAGCCCGTTGCCCCCGAGCCGACAAACTCGATCTTGTCGGACTTCTTCGAGGCTGACGGGGTGCCCGAAGACTCCAACCCGCTCGTCGCCTGAGCCTCAGGGCTAGGTGACTTTTTCTCGTGTGCAGAGGCTTTTACATCCGAAACAGATTCGGATTCTTGGGGTGTGGACTCAAGCGTAGACTTCGAGTCGGCGTTCGCTGTCTTCTTATCGTTTGAGTTCTTAGACTCAACACCGGGCGCGGGAACAAAAGCAGGCTTCTCTTCGGCATCGGTAGGCACGACTCCTGCGGCAAGTTTCTCCCGCTCACGATCCTCAACGTTCGGGGTCTTGATGTCCGCAGATTCTTTCTCTGCAGAAGAAGACGGGGAGGCAGCCGCATCGGCATGTGAGGATACTGAGGAGGTATTCCCCTCGTGCTCGGTGCCGTATTTCGTCTCGTTAAATTCTTTAAGTGCGTCCTGCACGTTTTGTTTCTGGGAGCCTGCTTCGCTCTGTACCGATGCGGTACCCGAAACAGATGCCGCATCTGATGAGGGAACCGCAGTGGCGGAAGAGTTAGTCTCAAATGCATCCGCAGGCATACTCGTTGCGCGGTACTCAGAAATCTGGGGTGCACGTTTCGGGGCGGAAGTATCGGATGTCTGGGCTGATTCTTGTGTGAAAGAACCCTTCTGGGCGGCATCTGCGTTCGCAGCCTGTGAGGAAGCACCCACGGTTTTCTTGCCTTCTGCTGACCCGGAAGTCTTCGCTTCGCCTGCTGTGGATGCCGAAGGCTCAGCAGAAGAGCCGCTGTGCTGTGTAGACTGTTTCAAAGCATCGACGTTAAGGTCAGAAGTATCTTTGCTCTTCTGCTCTTCCTGTTGCATGCGAGTGCTCTCAGCCTGCACAAACCGGCGCAGGGAATTCTCCCAACGCTGCTGTTCATTCACACGTTCCGCGAGGGTACGATCCGATGCCTCTGCATCGGAGTTAGGGAGGGCGGATTTTACGTCGTCAGCCTGTGCTTCTGCCTCAGCCTGGGCGGCTTTCGCCTGCTCTTCCCACTTCTTCTTACCGATTCCAAAGAATCCCACAGAGTTCTCCCACTCGTCAGCTGTTCGGCGCCCCGCAATGACGCGGCGCGGTTCGGTCATCCCCTATAGTTTATCCTGCAAATGTTATTCATGAGTGGGTATGACGCAGGTTTTGACGTTCATGCGCGGCTTAACACCGTTTTTTCTAGGGTAGACATCACTATTTTGGTTTTTCAGGCGCAATCCCACTCCCCCGGCAGATGCCCGCTATTTCGGCGATGCACCCGCACTTGACGTATTCCTCCTGTGACGAAACCCGTTCTTTCATAAAGTTTTCGTAAAGATTTGGCGGAGACCCCCATAAATATTTCTTGGTGCCACGCGCTTTGGCGCCAGTGCCCGGTATATCCCCTATTACAGGTTGTCCGTAATATTAACGCGCCTCATCCCGCACCGGGTTCGCGGCCTTCGCAGCCTTCGCGAGCTCAAAACGCACGGCACGCAACGCGGTCGCCGCCATCACGCGCACACCCACGCCAATCGCCTGCTCATTAGGAGCGTAGTCCCCCTGATGTAAGTCGTAGACAGGATCTTCCGGGGCGCGAGTTCCTAGGCGGAACATCGAGCCTGGAACCTCCTGCAGAATCCACGCGAAGTCTTCTCCACCCATTGATTGCTCAACCAACACGATGGACTCTTCGCCTAATTCGGCGCGCGCCGCGTTTTCCAACATGGTGGTTTCCGCGTCGGTATTGACGACCGGGGGCACGCCGCGGATATGTTCGACCCTTGCCTGTACACCGAAGGGAACCGCGACTTGCTCGATTACCTCGTCCAGCAGGTTGCCCGCCTGACGCCACACCTCAACATCCAGACATCTCATGGTGCCCGCCAAATAGCCTTCAGCGGGAATAGCGTTCGGGGCAACCCCGGCGCTCACCTGCCCCCACGCGACCAGCACGCCGGAACGCACATCGGTACGGCGTGTGAGCACGGAAGGAACCTGCACGGCAATTTGGCTCATCGCGTAGATAAGGTCCTCGGTCAGATGCGGTCGAGAGGTATGACCACCATGGCCGCTCAGGTGGATCTTAATCGTGTCTGAAGCACTCGTAATCGCCCCGATGCGCGTGCCGATTTTCCCCAGTTCAACCTTCGGATCGCAATGCAAAGCAAAAGCACGTGGGATATTGCGTAAAAGACCTTGCTCAATCATCTGCACAGCCCCACCCGGCAACTGTTCCTCGGCGGGCTGGAACAGGATACGCACGCTACGCCCCAGCGGAGTCTTTTCGTTCAGCTCGTGAAGCGCTAAAGCAACCCCGAGCATGACGGTCTGGTGAATATCGTGCCCGCAGGCGTGCATCACCCCGGGTATGGTCGATGAATAAGGCAGATCCGTCTGTTCGACGATGGGAAGCGCATCAATATCAGCGCGAAGAGCTAAAGCAAACGGTCCGTTTCCGATATCGACGTAGCAGCCGGTACCTTCGCAGGCAATAGGGTTCAGCCCTGCCTCACGCAGCGTCGTCATAATGCGTTCAGTCGTTTTCACCTCGCGGAATGAGAGCTCCGGGGTACGGTGCACCTCGCGGCGGAATTCCACAAGGGTAGGCATCATGCGAGCCACCCAGTCGTCGAAGACAGGGGTCGAAAGATCGTAACGTGAGTTTGCAAAAACCATAGTTCGAGAATAGCGCGAATCCGCAGCCAGTACACACCTTCCGGCGGCCCTCTTACGTTCGTTGAAGTTTTTGTACGCGACGTGACGAAATCATCGCGTTGTGTGGCCGGTTTATGACATTGTGACGGATTGTGACGAGACTGAAACCGCCGCCTGCAGACGCGGAAATTAACTAGCGGGTACCAGTTCGCACTAATATCGCAAACAAAAATGCGGTGTGGGTGTCACCAATCTTGCGCCCACACCGCATATCTTGTGTCTCTACGAGTTCTCCAGTCGCTAGGCTTAGAGAGCTCGCGCCAAAATAGCCTGCTTGACCTCGGCAATAGCCTTAGTGATCTGAATGCCACGCGGGCAAGCCTCGGTGCAGTTGAAGGTTGTGCGGCAGCGCCACACACCTTCTTTATCGTTGAGGATTTCCAAGCGCAAATCCCCAGCGTCATCACGCGAATCGAAGATAAAACGATGCGCATTCACGATGGCAGAAGGACCGAAGTACTGACCGTCCGTCCAGAAAACGGGGCAAGAGGAGGTACAAGCCGCGCACAGAATGCACTTTGTGGTGTCGTCGAATCGGGCGCGTTCTTCCGCAGACTGCAGACGCTCACGTTCCGGTTCATTCGAGTCATTGATGAAGAAGGGCATGATCTCACGGTACGCCTGGAAGAAAGGCTCCATATCGACAATCAGGTCCTTCTCGCAGGGAAGACCCTTAATCGGCTCAACGATAATGGGCTTGGTAATGTCCAGATCCTTGAGCAGGGTCTTGCACGCTAGGCGGTTACGTCCGTTGATGCGCATCGCATCCGACCCGCAGATACCGTGTGCGCAGGAACGACGGAATGAGACCGAGCCGTCGAGCTCCCACTTGATCTTATGCAATGCATCCAGCACGCGGTCGGTGCGGTACATGGTCAGGTTGAAGTCATCCCAGTATGCTTTATCCGATACTTCGGGGTTGTAACGGCGCACGCGAATCGTCACGTCATAGGTGGGGATGTTCCCGGAGTCTGAACCGGACATACCTTCAAAGAGCTTGACCGATTCCGGTTCGGGAGTTTCGTGTTCAGCCATTTTAGTACTTACGCTCCTTGGGCTCGTAACGAGTGTAGACAACGGGCTTGGTATCAAAACGCAGACCCTGCACACCCTCAAACTCAGACTCGGGATCTAGATAAACCATCGAGTGCTTCATGAAGTTCACGTCGTCGCGCTTCGGGAAGTCCTCGCGGTAGTGACCGCCTCGGGATTCCTGGCGGTGCAGTGCGCCCACCGACATCACCTTGGCAAGCTGTAACAGGAAGCCGAGCTCAACGGCCTCCAACAGGTCAAGGTTGAAGCGCTTGCCTTTATCCTGAATCGAGATATTTGCGTAGCGCTTTTCGAGTTCGTCAATGGCGGCGAGAGCCTTGCGAATGGTTTCTTCGGTACGGAACACCTGCATATCGGCTTCCATCACACGCTGCAGCTCGGTGCGGATAGCGCCAACCTTTTCGGTGCCCTGCCCGTCACGAATACTGTTGAGCATCGCGAGAGTGCGATCGGCAGCGTCGTCCGGAACGGGCACGAATTCTGCGGAGGCGGCGTATTCTGCGGCGCGACGACCAGCACGCTTACCGAACACGTTAATATCCAGCAGCGAGTTGGTTCCTAAACGGTTTGCACCGTGCACCGACACGCAGGCAACCTCACCGGCTGCGTATAGTCCTGGAATAGTCTCTTCGCTGTTGCGGTACACCTCGGTATCGTTGTTCGTGGGAATACCGCCCATCGCATAGTGCGCGGTGGGGAACACCGGAATAGGCTGGTGGTGCGGCTCAACTGCCAGATAGGTACGCGCGAATTCGGTAATATCCGGCAGTTTCTCGTCGATATGTGCGGGTTCGAGGTGAGTGAGGTCTAGGAGCACATAGTCTTTATGCGGTCCACAGCCGCGACCTTCACGCACCTCGTTCGCCATTGCACGAGCCACGATATCGCGGGGAGCTAGGTCCTTAATGGTCGGTGCGTAACGTTCCATGAAACGCTCGCCCTCGGAGTTACGCAGAATACCGCCTTCACCGCGAGCACCCTCGGTCACGAGAATACCCAAGCCCGCAAGGCCGGTCGGGTGGAACTGCACGAATTCCATATCCTCTAGGGGAAGACCTGCACGCAAGGCAATTGCCATGCCATCACCCGTAAGGGTGTGCGCGTTTGAGGTGGTCTTGAAGATCTTGCCGCATCCGCCGGATGCGAAAATCACGGATTTCGATTGGAAAACGTGTACTTCGCCGGTTGCCAGGTCGTAGGAGACAACACCTGCAGGTCGGGGGTTTCCATTTTCGTCTTCTGACATAATGAGGTCGAGCACGTAGAACTCGTTGTAGAACTCGACATTGTGACGCACGCAGTTCTGGTAGAGGGTCTGCAGAATCATGTGACCCGTGCGGTCGGCAGCGTAGCATGCGCGACGCACGGCGGCTTTACCGTGATCGCGGGTATGCCCGCCAAAACGACGCTGGTCGATGCGCCCCTCGGGGGTACGGTTGAAGGGAAGACCCATTTTTTCAAGGTCGAGCACGGCGTCAATGGCTTCTTTCGCCATAATCTCTGCCGCATCCTGATCGACAAGGTAGTCGCCGCCCTTGACGGTGTCAAAGGTATGCCATTCCCAGTTGTCTTCCTCAACGTTGGCCAAAGCGGCGCACATACCGCCCTGTGCCGCACCGGTGTGCGAGCGGGTGGGGTATAGCTTCGTCAGCACCGCGGTTCGTACGCGCTGCCCCGCCTCAATAGCGGCACGCATACCTGCGCCGCCGGCGCCAACAATCACTACATCGTACTTATGTACCTGCATGATGCTCTCTCTCGTATGTCAAAAATCTTTAGTGTTTTACCCTTAGGGGGCCGGGCAGAAACTAGGCAGCAGATTAGCCGCCGCACCCGAGGGGCAGGGATCGAAAGCGAAGATCGTGAGAGTTCCGACCAGCAGCACAAAAGCTGATGCTGCGAAGAGGATAATCTTCAGCCATACACGCACACGATCCTTTTCGGCGTAATCGTCAATGATCACGCGGATGCCGTTGGTGCCGTGGAGCATAGCCAGCCACAGCAGCAGCAGATCCCAGATTTGCCAGAAGGGGTTTGCCCATTTACCGCCCACGAAACCGAAATCAATCGCGTGAATGCCGTCCCCCACCATGAGGTTCACGAAGAGATGCCCAAAAATCAGCACCACCAACACGACGCCGGAGAGGCGCATCCCCAGCCAGGCGAACATTTCAAAGTTGTTGCGCTTGCTGGAGGAGCGGTTGTATTTCACACCATCAATCTTGTTATCGCGCAGGCGAGGAACCGAAACGCGTGATTTGAGTGGAGTAGACATAGCTTAGTGACCTCCAAGGTGTGAGAAGACGATCGGCAGGTGGCGAGCCGCGAATCCTGCAACAGTAATTGCCCACAGGAACAGAACAACCCACAGAATCTTAATGTGCGCATAGGTAGCCTTCTGGTTGATCTCGGGGGAACCGTCTTTGCCTTTGCTCATCACGTGCTCGACTTTGGCGTTAGTAGCTGTTCCCCAGAAGTCGATAAGAATAATGCGAATACCGTTGAAGGCGTGGTACACGATAGCTGCCACGAGCGCGGTCTCTCCCAGACCCATCACGGGGTTTTTGTAGAGACCGAGAACGCTGTTGTATGCCTCGGGAGAGATACGGACAACGGCGGTATCAAGTACGTGAACCAGTAGGAAGAAGAATATAGCGATACCTGTCACACGATGAGCGACCCAAGACCACATGCCCCATCGGCCGCGGTACAGGGTCCCCTTTGAACTATTCAGCACTGAATAACCTCCTGTCGCCGCTGAGACGACGTCGGGGTCTGTGTGTTTAACCTCGGCGGGAAGCGCGCTCAGCAACTCCTGTGATTTCATATTGTTAGTTTCAAGATACCAGGTAATTCACAGGCTTATTGACACCTCGTCGCTCTATTTACAGGAAACTACAAGGTTAATTACGAAATAGTTATTTTGCGATACCCCTCCGTGGGCTGAGTTCATGCGGAACTAATCTTTACCTAATGTGATGCATCTCTTGATATTTTTTATCTGAGACTTTCCTGGAAATCACTCTAAGAATTCGGCATATTACAAAAGCCCCCGGTATTCTGGAACTGATGAATACTGCATTAACCCGTTTCCGCCCGCTTATTCCAGCTGGCGGTGTTGGTTCGCGTTTGTGGCCGCTTTCGCGTGCTCAGGCGCCGAAGTTCCTTCTCGACCTCACAGACTCAGGTAAATCGCTCTTGCGTGATACTTACGACCGTCTCATTGATTTGAGCAACGGCTCCGTCATGGTCGTGACCGGCACTTCTCATGCCAACGCTGTAACCCAGCAGATTCCCGAATTACGAGCCTCCGACCTCGTCTTGGAGCCCTCCCCGAAGGATTCTGCAGCCGCTATTGGTTTAGCGTGCGCTATTATTCACGAGCGTGAACCGGATGCGATTATTGGCTCCTTTGCCGCTGATCACGTCATCAACCCCGTTGATGAATTTCAGCGCGTGGTGACCGAGGCGGTTATCACGGCAGCTTCAGGAAAGATTGTCACTATCGGCATTACCCCCACCGAGCCGTCGAGCGCGTTCGGATATATCAGAGCGTGCACTCCACTGGGGCTTGCTCACGCACCGAACGCCCTTGCGGTCGAGTCTTTTGTTGAAAAACCCGATAGCGAAACCGCGCAAAAATACCTAGACTCCGGGGACTACACCTGGAACGCCGGCATGTTCGTGGCACCCGTATCCCTGATGCTGCAGCATCTTGAAAAGAACGAGCCCGAGCTTTACGCCGGGGTTATGAAGATCGCCAAGGCTTGGGACACTCCCGAGCGTGAGAGCATTATGGAACAGACTTGGGGAACCCTTCCCAAGACAGCAATTGACTACGCCGTTGCTGAACCTGCCGCTGCTGCTGGCGATGTTGCGATGGTCCCCGGCTCCTTCAGCTGGGACGATGTGGGAGATTTTGATGCCGTCGCCCGTCTTAACCAAGAGAAGCACGGTGAAGGCCTCACAATTCTCGGTGACGAAGACAATGTGATCAATCAAGGCTGCAGCGGCATTGTTGTCGCGAACAGCAACCGCAAGATCTCGGTGATTGGCCTTGACGATATCGTGGTGGTTGATACCCCCGATGCGCTTCTCGTCGCACCGCGTGAGCGGGCTCAGGCTGTGAAAGACACAGTTGCCGAGCTCAAAGATCGCGGCTTGGCTGATCTTCTCTAAAAGCGGCCATCGTTTAAATAACCACGCCGTATGGCGTTTATAACATTCTCAACACTCACTCATCGGGTGGATCGGCATGATATTCATGCTGATCCACCCATTATTTATATCCCGGCTCTTACTTATTCAATAATGATTCTCATGTGTGATAGTCTCTGTGTATGTCCAACACACGAAAATCATTTTTGATGTCACTAAGTTCACTCGGTCTCGTATCTTCCCTGCTCCTTGCAGGATGCGCGGGCGGCACATCCTCTGCAGGCTCCTCAGAGCCTTCCGCAGGAGCATCCTCAGGGGATTCAAATGCAAGCGCCTCGCAGTCTCCCATCGTTGAAGGCAAAGGTGCGGCAACCCGCCTGGCCATCACTTATGACGGCGGCGTGATGGTGTACGACGGTAAAGATATGAAGCTTCTGCAGGATATTCACAAAGATGGTTTCCTGCGCCTGAACGATGCGGGTGATAACCGCCATCTGATCGTAGCCGACGGTTCCAGCTACACCTTCCTCGACACCGGCGCATGGTCGGTAGCACACGGTGACCACTCACACTACTACACCACCGCTCCCAGCCTCTCGACACTCTCACTTCAGGCCGACCACACCGGGCATGTTATTGCCGATAATGGTAAGGTTGCGGCATTCGCAGACGGTACCGGCACCTTCGACGTATACGACCCCGCAAACCTGGTATCCAATAAACGCACGGCAACTAACCTTGAAACCAAGCAGGTTAAGCTCCCCAATCCTCACCACGGATTCGCTATTCCCCTACCTAATGACCAGTACCTCGTAGCAGTCGGGGATTCCAAAACCCGCACGGGCGCAGCCGTGGTAGACGCTAACGGTAAGACCATAACGGAAAACAAGGAATGCCCCGGTGTACACGGCGAAGCTATCGCGCGGGATAATACCTTCACGATCGGATGCACCGACGGCGTACTCATCTACCGGGACGGCGCTTTCACGAAGGTGACAAACCCTCAAGATCCCTATTCACGCTCGGGCAACCAGGCAGGAACGGCAGACTCCCCTTACGTTCTGGCGGATTATAAGACGGATAAGGACGCCAAACTTGAGCGTCCCGAGAAGTTTGCCATCATTGATACAGTCAACCGCACGCGAGAGGTATACTCACTCCCCAAAGGAGTCAGCTACACCTTCCGTTCCATGGGCCGCGGACCTAACGGCGAGGCTCTGCTGCTCACCACGGACGGTAAGCTGCGTATCTACGACCCGGCGAACGGCACCGAGCTTGGGTCGGTACAGCTAATGGATACGTGGAGTGAGTCAGAAACTTGGCAGGATCCTCGCCCGGCATTGTGGGTGGACGGTAAAACCGCCTACGTGACCGACCCCGAGACGAAGAAGCTTCACGCGGTATCACTCTCGGAAGCTTCTCATCCAAAGACCCTCATGAGCATTGATCTGCCACAGGTTCCTAATGAACTCAGCGGTGTCTCTTCAGCGAATGCGGCGCCCGTAACTGCGGACTCCCACTAGGAAGAAGTTAGAGAACCCAAGCCCCGATACCGGTTTATGTATCGGGGCTTGCGCTGTAGGTATATATATCAAGATTGTGGGGCGTAGCTAAGACTGAAGAGATAGTGCTCCCAGAGGTTCCCAATCCGCGCCATCATAGGCATATACGTGCAGAGTATCTACCGTGAACGAGCGTTCTTGTTCTGGTAAATCGTCGAAAATCCGATGCGCCTGCCGCACCTGATCCGGCGTCAAAGAACGCCCCAAGGTGATATGCGGAACGTAAGGGAAAGGCGATGCCCACTGCCCTAACTCCTGCACGCACGCGCCATGAAGTTCGGCAAAAGTATCGGCGCCTAAGATAACGTCCAGATACTCGATCTCAGAGTTTGGGCGGAAGGTGCACACTCCCCCAGCGCGCGCCTGCACCGCGCCAATTGCGGCGAGTGAATGCGCCAGCGCATCCGAACGCCAGTCGTTCTCGTTCTGCTCGGTCAGCTCACTAACATACACAGTCACATGATTACTCAAATCAGTGGGAAGAGTCATGCCGGTTCTCTTCTTCCAGTCCACAAGACGCTGCCCCAACGGTCCGTTCACGTGGGCGATCAGACTCAAATAACGCTGCCCGGGGTGAAGAGTGGGCGATGCCTCAGTGTGTGATAGATTCTCGCAGGTGTTCTTAACAGTCACAGCGTACCTCCTTCGGTCTAGCCGCGCTGTGCGGGCAAAAAACCCACTTTATCGTAGACATTCTCGATAGTAACAGTCGCTATTTCACGAGCTTTCTGAGCGCCCAATGCCAGCAAGCGGTCAAGCTCGGCGGGGTCCGCCATAAGCTCTAGGGTACGCTCACGCAGGGGCGAAAGTTTCTCGACCACAACATCCGCCAAATCAACCTTGAGATGACCGTACATCTTACCCTCATAACGTTTGACGAGAGAGTCGATGCTCTCGCCAGTCATCGCGGAATAGATCGAGAGCAGATTAGAGACGCCAGGTTTCGCCTCACGATCATAAGCAATAACGGAGCCGTCGTCGGTCACGGCAGATTTAATCTTCTTCACAGTCGCCTTCGGCTCATCCAAAAGTTTGATAAGCCCCTTATCGGAGGTGGCAGATTTCGACATCTTCGAGGTCGGCTCCTGCAAATCATAAATCTTGGCGGTTTCCTTCATAATAATGGGTTCGGGCACCACGAAGGTTTCGCCAAAGCGCGAGTTAAACCGCTGTGCCAGGTTGCGGGTAAGCTCTAAGTGCTGGCGCTGATCCTCGCCCACCGGTACGCCATCGACCTGGTACAGCAGAATATCCGCCGCCATCAGCACCGGGTAGGTAAATAACCCCACCGAGGCGTTATCAGCACCCTGCTTCTGCGATTTGTCCTTGAACTGGGTCATGCGTGATGCCTCACCAAAACCCGTGAAGCAGTTCAGTACCCAGGCAAGCTGCGCGTGCTCAGGCACCTGCGACTGCACAAAGAACGGGGAACGCGCAGGGTCAATACCGGCGGCAATATACTGGGCGGCGGTCAGGCGGGTGCGTTCGCGCAGGGACTGTGGTTCTTGGGGCACGGTAATAGCGTGCATATCGGGGATAAAGAACAGGCACTCGTTGGCGGGGTCCTCCTGCAGGGCAACCCAGTTGTTCACCGCGCCAATATAGTTGCCCAAATGCATCGAATCTGCGGAAGGCTGCGCACCGGAGTAGACACGCACACGATCCAAAGACGCATTGGGAATGAGTGATTTATCCTGTTTCTTTTCGTCAGACATGATAGATACTTTCTTCAAGGGGCGCACGATGCGAACGGCCGGTTAGCCAGCGCATCCGGCATCTTATCAGTGGGTGATTTCTAGAACTGGTAATCGACGACGAGCGGCGCGTGATCGCTGAACCGTTCATCATAGGAGGCGGCACGATCGACCGTTGCTTCCACGGCTTTCGCGGCGAGCGCTGGGGTAGCCATATGGTAGTCGATGCGCCACCCGGCATCATTATCGAAGGCTTTGCCGCGGTAGGACCACCAGGTATAGGGCCCGGGCACCTCACCTGCGAGTTTACGCGCCACGTCTTCATAGCCGATTTCGCCGAAGAATTTATCGAAGTATGCGCGTTCTTCGGGCAGGAAACCGGCGCGTTTCTGGTTTGCCTTCCAGTTTTTAATGTCGAGCTCGGTGTGCCCCACGTTGAGGTCTCCCACAATGAGCACGTGATCTGAGTGCTGAGCGAGTTCGGGCAGGCGCACGAGCATACGGTCGAGAAAGCGGTATTTGTCATCCTGGCGGGGCGTTCCAACCTCGCCGGAGTGCACGTAGGCGCTTACGACGGTCAGGGTTTCGCCGGTGGGCAGGGTGTAGTCCGCCTCAACCCAGCGGCCAGCGTCCGCGAAATAGTCTTCGCCGATCGTGGAGCGGGTAGCGACAGGCTGGTTTTTCAGAAGCTCACCGTTCGCATTGGGGTGCTTGCGGGTTGCCACCAGTACCCCGGCGCGTCCTTTGGCGGCGGCTTCGGCGTGCAGAATATTCCAGTCGTCTTCGTTGAGAAGTTCGCGCACGATCTTATCGGGGGCACGAACCTCCTGCAGACAGAGAATATCAACGTCGCGGCCAGCGAGCCACGTGGCCATATCTTTCCTGTAGGCGGCACGAATACCGTTGACGTTCACGCTGGCGACGCGCAGAGTTTTAGCGGCGCGGCTCATTCTTCACCCCTCATTTCGTCGTTGACCATTCCCATCCCATTGGACGCTGTGGTGTTAATAGTATCTAAAGCCCGCTCGATCATGGCGCGAGATTCTTCGCTGTCGTCCGTGAGGTAGTTGGCAATTTCGCGGGACTGCACAAGCACGATCTGAAAGCTGTGGGCAAGTTTATCGGCAAGCATCGCATCCGATTCTTCGCGGTGGATGCGGCTAAGTTCGGCACGATCCTGTTTGATGGATACCAGCACGATACGCACTAAGTAGACGGCGAGCGCCAGCCATCCAAGAATAAGCCCGGCCAGGATCCAACCGAGCACGCTGTTGGCGTTGAAAATTGCCAGCACGAGAAGAAGTACAAGGAGCCCAACGCCGATGCAGGACCCAACGATGGCTTTACGCACGGAGGCGTTATCGGAGTCGGCGGTGGTCACAGAATTTTGCTCGCGTGTGTGCATAACATCAATTATGCCAGGATAAATGCCTCGACATACACGTAGTGCAACGCTTTTAGGGCCGGATAGGCGTAAACTATCTGTGATGACTCATTCACTCAACTTTTCAGGTTCTGTCTCTAACTCGGGTTCCCACGAGGCACCCGAGGCTTCTGCACGTGGTTCTATGATGGAGAACGCTGAGGAACTTCACGACGATCCCACCATGCTCCCGCCGGTTCCTGGCCCTAAATATGAGCAGGTTATTCGCTACCTGGAACAAAAATATGTAATCCCGGGTTCTCCCGGAGATAAACTCCCGACTGAACGCGCTATTCAGGAGAAGTTCAAGGTAAGCCGTCAGACGGTGCGCAATGCTATCAAGGCTTTGTTGGAGCGCGGTCTTATCTATAACGTTCAGGGTTCTGGAACGTACGTTGCCGATCGTTCTCAGGGAAGCTATATTCCGCGGGTATGCTCGTTCGCTGAAGATATGGAGCGGCGCGGGCTGCAGGCTTCGACCAGAATGCTTTCAACCCAGTGGGTTGAGGTGACAGAAGAAATTTCACGTTATTTGAGTGTCACCATAGATTCTTCGGTGCTTTTGGTTAAGCGTCTGCGCTTGGCTGAGGGTGAGCCTATCGGTTTTGAGCTCGCCTATTTGGCGCCTGAGGTTGCAACATGCCTGCTTGAAACGATGGCCTCTGGCGGTTCACGCAAAGATCCTCACGACCATTGCGAGTACACAATCGAACACGGCATGATGCGCATGGAAGCAACCCTGATGACCGAGGCGGATGCGGAAGCCTTCAATCATCTGCCAACCGTGGGTGCCGCCGCGTTCAAGGTGACCACCACCAGCTATACCTCGCAGGGTTCACCCGTTGAGCACAGCGTGACGCTCTATAAAGGGGATGCCTATTTTTACGAGATGCTGCTGTAAAAAACTCCACAGCAGGCATAAGACGTGCGATAACAGTGCCCGAGTGCGACAACAATATGCACCCGGGCATTGTTGTGCCTAGCCCGCTCACAACGGCGCGAGTTTATTCTCGGAGCCCTCTCACGTGCTGCGGCACGGAACGTTGGGCTGACGGCCAGGCTAGTTCTTCGCTGCCTGACGTTCTGCAGTCTCTACGACATTCACCAGTAGCTCCGCGCGGGTCATGGGACCCACACCACCGGGGTTCGGGGACACCCAAGATGCCTTCGCGGCCGCCTCGGGGGAAACGTCGCCGAAGAGTTTCTTCTTACCGGTTTCGGGGTCTTCGGCACGGGAGACGCCCACATCCAGCAGAATTGCGCCGTCCTTCACCTGATCCGCTTTGAGCACATGCGGCACACCCACGGCGGCGACAATCACATCCGCCTGGCGCAGAACCTCGTCAAGGTTCTGGGTACCGGTATGCGCCAAGGTCGCGGTTGCGTTGATCTCACGGCGGGTCAGCAGCAGCCCTAGAGGACGACCCACGGTAATACCGCGACCGAGCACCACCACATTCTTACCGTTCCAGTCGATACCGTGGCGTTTCACCAACTCAATCACGCCGTTCGGGGTGCACGGCAGGGGCGAATCCAACGGCTCCGAAACGTTCAGCACCAGCTTGCCAAGGTTAGTGGGGTGCAGGCCGTCAGCGTCCTTCTCAGGCGCGATCTTCTCCAAAATACGGTTAGTATCCAGGTGCTTGGGCAAGGGAAGCTGCACAATATAGCTCGTGCAGGCAGGGTCGTGATTGAGCTTATCAATCTCGGCTTCAAGCTCTTCCTGGGTGATCTCGGCAGGCAAATCCACACGGATCGAGTTAATGCCAATTTCCGCGCAGTCGCGGTGTTTAGCGCCTACATAGGAGTGTGAGGCGGGGTCATCCCCCACGAGTACCGTTCCCAAACCGGGGGTAATGCCCCGTGCCTTAAGCGCCTCAACGCGCTCAGTCAGCTCGGATTTAATGGCGGCTGCGGTTGCCTTACCATCAAGAATCTGCGGCATAGCAGTTTTCCTTTCTGTTCATGTCACGGATTCATCCGTGAGAGGTTTACACTGGGCAAAAGACCCCGCAGACGCTTCATAAAGCGTACAACGGGGTCTTCATAAGTTTTACCAGCTCTCACTTCCCACATAGAGCGGGTACTTATCGCAGAGCTTATTCACGCGCTCGCGCAGGGCGGCGATATCGTGCTGCGGCAACAGTACCGAAGCGATAATATCAGCGACCTCGGTAAAGCCTTCGGTATCGAAACCGCGGGTTGCCAGGGCCGAGGTACCGATGCGCAGCCCGGAGGTCACCATCGGCGGGCGGGGATCGTTCGGCACCGCGTTGCGGTTAACGGTAATACCCGCATCGTGCAGCAGGTCTTCAGCCTCTTTACCGGTGAGCTCGTGGTGGCGCAGATCGACCAGTACCAGGTGAACGTCGGTACCATCGGTGGCGATGGAAACTCCCGCATCGCGCATATCCTGGTGAGTCAGGCGCTCTGCTAGGATGCGCGCCCCCTCGATTGTGCGCTTCTGACGGTCTTTGAACTCTTCAGTTGCGGCAACCTTGAACGCGGTCGCTTTCGCGGCAATCACGTGCATGAGCGGTCCGCCCTGCTGCCCGGGGAATACCGCTGAGTCGATCTTTTTCTTGAGCTCTTCGGTGCACAGGATAAACCCGGAGCGGGGTCCGCCTAAGGTCTTATGCACGGTTGAGGAAACCACGTGGGCGTGCGGCACCGGGTTGGGGTGCAAACCAGCTGCTACCAGACCGGCAAAATGGGCCATATCAACCCACAGGTAGGCACCAACTTCATCGGCAATCTCACGGAATTTCGCGAAATCCAGCTGACGGGGGTATGCCGACCACCCGGCAATAATAACCTTGGGACGCTCCGCAAGTGCGAGCTGCCGAACCTGTTCCATATCGATCCGGCCGTCTTCGCCTACCTCATAGGCAACAACCTCGTAGAGCTTACCCGAGACGTTCAGCTTCATACCGTGCGAAAGGTGCCCACCGTGAGCCAGCGAAAGACCCATGATTTTCTCGCCGGGGGTCAGCAGAGCGTGCATGACGGCGTTATTCGCCTGGGCACCGGAGTGAGGCTGTACGTTGGCGTGTTCGGCGCCGAAGAGCTCTTTAACCCGTTTAATAGCCAGGTCTTCAACGATATCGACGAATTCGCAGCCACCATAGTAGCGGCGACCCGGGTAGCCTTCCGCATATTTGTTGGTCAGCACTGACCCCTGCCCCTGGAGTACGGCACGCGGCACGAAGTTTTCGGAAGCGATCATTTCCAGGGTGTTTTGCTGGCGCTTACGTTCCAGATCGAGTGCTTCGGCGACCTCGGGGTCAAGCTCCGCGAGGGGAGCCTCAAGCACGGTTCGAGTCTGCTCGGTCATACCACTCCTCAAAGTGTGATTCTTCATAAAATGTGATGAGAGTTTATGATGTGACTCTCATCTTACCGTATAGGTTAGCGGCTGCACAGATATGAAGCCCACCGTATGAGACGCCATACCAAGGGCTCTTTGGCATGTTCGCGGCGATCCTTGCAGCGAGTTTTCCATGCCGAACCGTGAGTATTGCCCCGAAAGATGCAGACGCGCGCAGGCGGCGCATCTACACCGGGTTATTCCTGGGTCAAAATAGCGGCTGCATACGCAAAATAGGCTTCACGGTTTTCTTTTCCGAGAAGCTGAGTCTGCACCACATACCCGCTAAGCACCGAAAGCACCGCCGCACCCATGACATTAAGCCACTGCTCAAGCTCTTCAGCGGTTACATCGAGTTCACGTTCGCCCCAGGCGCGGTAACGTTCCATCGCCATGGCACGTAGTTGATGCATTTGCTCCCCCACTACGGCATTGATAGCGGGCATTGAGACGGCCTCGCCCCAGGTGGCGAGCAGAAAGCGACGGGTTTTTGCCGTATCAAGAATCTTCAAGAACCCCAGAACATAATCCCACGGAGAATCCGCACGCACTTTCTCGAAGGGAGCCATGTCAAGGCGTGCGGCCTCTACCATGATCTCTTCTTTCGAGGAAAAGTGGTTGTAGATAGCTCCTGCAGAGAGCCCGGTGGCGGCAATAATCTCGTTCATCGAGGTCTTTTGATACCCGCCTTTAATAAAGCATTCACGGGCGACATCGATAATCTGTATACGCCTGTTCTTTTTGTATTCTTCACTGACTTTAGGCACGTCTTAATCCTATCGAATATTTACCCCGTATGCGTGCCAACCCAACCCGTGCACACCATAAGTTTTGCAGACGGATTGGGTTGGCAATATTCACCGTGCATCAGCCTACCCAGCTGGCGCATTCGGTTGTTGAGACAATGCCGAAATTTAGTGGAAGAAGTGGCGAGTTCCGGTCAGGTACATGGTGACGCCCGCATCCTTCGCGGCCTGAATAACTTCGTCATCACGGATCGAGCCGCCGGGGTGCACGACCGCGCGGATACCGGCGTCGAGAAGAACCTGCAGGCCGTCCGCAAAGGGGAAGAAAGCATCGGATGCAGCAACCGCACCGTGGGCACGCTCATGGCCTTCTCTGCCGAGCGTATTGGCACGCTCAACCGAGAGTTTGCACGAATCCACGCGGTTAACCTGCCCCATACCGATACCCACGGCGGCACCGTTATCGGCGAGCATAATCGCGTTCGATTTAGGGGCACGCAGGGCACGCCACGCGAATTCAAGATCGCGCAGAGTGGCTTCGTCGGCAGGTTCACCGGCGACCAGCTGCCAATTCTTCGGGTTATCACCCTCGGCGTTAAGGCGGTCGGCTTCCTGAAAGAGCGCACCTCCGGAAATCGAGCGGTACTCGATAGTCTCACGCCCAAATCCTTCGGGAAGCACCAGCAGACGCAGGTTTTTCTTGGTTTCCAGAATTTCGAGGGCTTCCGGCTCGTATCCGGGCGCCACAATAACCTCGGTGAAAATATCTTTAACGGCCTGCGCCATATCCTTGGTGACCGGGCGGTTCGCGGCAATCACGCCACCATAGGCGGACAGCGGATCGCAAGCATGAGCCTTAGCGTACGCATCGGCAATCGGGTCTGCGGCGTCAGGGCTTGCAATTGCAATACCGCAGGGGTTGTTGTGCTTGATGATGGCGACCGCAGGCTCATCAAAATCGTAGGCGGCACGCAGGGCGGCATCGGCATCCACATAGTTGTTGTAGCTCATCGCCTTGCCGTGAATCTGCTCAGCCTGGGCGATACCGGGGGCTGCTGCGGGGTCTACATACAGAGCCGCACGCTGATGCGGATTCTCGCCGTAACGCAGGGTCTCGCTGCGTTCAAACCCTAAACCGGCGTACGGGGGCCAGAAGTTAGCGTCTTCATCCTGCTGGAACTGCGCGGCGGTCCAGGTAGCGACGGCGGTATCGTAGGCGGCAGTATGTGCGAAGGCGCCGGCGGCCAGACGGCGGCGTTCCTCCAGGGAAAACCCGCCGTTTCGAGCGGCGGTCACGGTTCGTTCGTAGTCTTTGGGGTCTACCACGACAGCGACCGCATCGTGATTCTTCGCGGCGGCACGCACCATTGAAGGACCGCCGATATCGATTTTTTCGATGATAGCGTCTTGGTCGGCACCGGATGCCACAGTCTCTGCGAAGGGGTACAGGTTCACGACAACCAAATCAAAGGGCTCAACGTCGAGTTCGTTAAGGGTGTCGATATGCTCCTGCTTGCGGCGGTCGGCCAAAATACCGGCGTGGATGCGCGGGTGCAGGGTCTTCACACGCCCTTCTAGGCACTCGGGGAACTCGGTAACCTCGGTAACTTCGGTGACGGGCACACCGGCGGCGGCGATCGTGGATGCGGTCGAACCGGTAGACACCAGCTTCACGCCTGCCTCGTGCAGACCGCGAGCGAACTCCACCAGATTAGTCTTGTCGTACACGGAAATGAGGGCGCGGCGCAGGGGCAGACGATCGAGCTTCTTCATAGACACTAATTACTCCGTTGCTTCTTGCTCGGTGAATGGGTGGTACCCCGTGGCGGGGTTTTAATACTGCCCGCATGCACCGGGATGCGGCGCCGTGCGGGCAGGAAGTTCTAGGGGTTTTGAGTTTTGGGGAGGGCAGCGAATTCTGCAAGGGTCCGCACTAAGAGCTGACGTTCTTGCACCTTGATGCGCTCATGCAGGCTTTCTTCGGTGTCACCAGCTTCGACGGGCACCGCAGCCTGGGCGATAATCGTACCGGTATCAACCCCGGAATCCACGAAATGAACCGTCAGCCCAGTGATTTTAACGCCGTGGGCGAGCGCATCCCGCACACCGTGTGCCCCGGGGAATGAGGGCAGCAACGCGGGGTGAGTGTTGATAATCCGGTTCTCGAAGCGGGCGACCAGCTGCGCATCCACAATACGCATGAACCCGGCGAATACAACGTAATCGGGAGTGTAGGAGGCAATTTTCTCTTCGAGAGCACGGTTCCATTGCTCACGGTCAGCATAGTCTGCCGGTTCGATCAGAAAGGTTTCAACCCCGGCTGCGGCGGCTCGGTCAAGGCCGGTGCAGGGCTTATCTGCGCCTACGGCGGCGATCTCTGCGTTTAACTCGCCAGCCTTCACGGCGTCGAGAATAGCTTGCAGGTTAGTACCGGACCCGGAGACCATTATCACAATTCGCACAGCAATAGTTTAGCGCATCACATAGCGGCTGGGTAGCACCTATGCCACGGGCACCGCACCATAAATTCTTGTAGTTAAGCCAATTCCGAAACGATAAGCTGGCGACCCTCTCCCTGTCCAGATTTTCAGGGTTTCACGGTGATTCTCGTGACCGCAGACCGCCGCAGGGAGGTACCCTTAACCTATGTCAAATATGCCCCCGTCGTACCCCCAAGTGCCGCCGCAGCAACCGATGCCGCCTGCGCCGAAGCGTCCGCAGCTCACTCCCGAAGAGCGCCGCCGCAAGCTGATGCGCAGTTTATGGCTATTGCTTGCGGGTTCTATGCTGACCCTATCGGGAACCCCCTTCTTGCTGAGCCCCTTCCCCCTGTTTCTTCTGCTTTTTGTCTTGGTATTTCTGGGGATTGGGCTGACCATTATGGCGATAGTGCGCAATGCCCAAGGGCGGGGGCCGTGGATTCTCTACGTTGCCGCGGGGCTAAGCCTTCTTTTTGCGGGATGGACGCTTCTTTCGGGGCTTGTGATGGCATTGAACCCGGATGCGCAAAACTATCGGCAATGTTACTCCCACGCGCTGACGGATACCGATATGAAGCAGTGTCAAGAATCCTTCGACCATGCAGTGCGCGCCAATACTTCTGTATCGATCGGCGAACCTGCTCCTTAAGTTCTTCTTGGGGGAGCTTTTCAAACAATTGTGCCGAGTGAATCTTAAGGATTCACTCGGCACAATTGTTATATTCCGCTGTGCTCCCAGCCTTCTAGGTGTTCCCAAGTATCGACATCTCGGGCGCGAAAGTTATTTCTTCCTCTTCTTCTGTGAGGATTTCTGACCCGTGGCGGACTCTTCCTCCGAAGATTCATCCTCGGTCGACTCAGTGGTTCCGAAGATAACAGCCATCGCCTGAGTGGGCGTGAGCTGACGCTTCTCCTGAACGGTAGTCTCGTGCGACTGCGCCGAACCTTCCGTACTCTCCTGATCGGATGCGGGCGATGCGGCAACCGGGCGCGGCACGCCAAAACGCTTATACCCGGACTCGTGGAACTCCGCTGACGAGGAGGCCTTCTGCGACCCAGACTCCCCTGTACGAGCGCTCTGCTCTCGTGTTTCCCGCTCGCCCTTAGTATCACCGCCATTACCGGAGGTTTCGGGGCGGGGAACGCGGTTAAAGACCGGCTTCCCCGGGGCTTTCTCACGCTTGCCGGGCTTGACCGTGCGCGGCGCATCCTCGGAGTTTTCGGAGGTATCAAGCTCTACGGTGGGTTCATCCGCTCCCGTCAGCTCGATGGTTTGTTCGTCAGATGCCGCATCCTTCGAGTCTGCAGCTTCAGCGGAACCGTCTTCACGCAAGGATTCTTGCTCCGTTTTGATACCTAAACTATGCGCTCGCTGTGCTTCTTCCTGTTCGGCAAATTTATTGAGTTCTGCACGGCGGGCGTGCACCTGTTTGACGCGTTCACGCCGCTGCTGAGCCCGCTCACGCGCCTGCTCTTCACGTTCTTGTGCCTCGCGTTCCTGCTCATCGTTCCTGAGCTGTTCACGCTCTGCCCGCGCCGCGCGACGCTGCTGCAGCATCTCGCTCATGCGACTGCCCAGGTTGGGACGTTCATCGGCAAAACGCGGCAGCTCGCGACTGCTATCAGGCAGAAGCACATGGCACAGCAGGTTACCCAACGCGGTACCCGCGCCCAGGGTTATTGCGGTCGCCACGGCGAAAGCTGCGGGCGATGCGCCTACCTCAGTAAAACGCCCCACACCCAACGATCCGCTGGAAATCCAACCCAAAATATAAGCCCACACGCCACAGAGCACGCCCACCAGCGAACCCAACACGAGCGAAGAAAGCGGCAGCGCAATCACCCGGTAACGTACCTTCATGGTGATCCACTCATCCACGTGGTCTTCACCTTCACGCAAGAACCACCAACCGGCAACGGCCCCGGCGCCCAGCGAAACCGCCAGGCCCGCATACCCTATCCAGCCCAGGCTCTCAGGGATAGCACCCAGTACCGGAAAGAGCGGAAGATCGCCCATCGTCGTCTGCGACCAGCCCACATGCGTGTCAACGCCGAACGCGAACCCGGCGCCGGTAGTCCACGACATCGCGTAGATCACCAAGTTCGGAAGGTAACCCAGCTGCAGCAGGGTCACGGCGAGCGCCCCCACCGGCCCGGCGTGAAGTTCTTGGTAGATTGTTGCGATTTGCGACCAGCGCATCATCATGGCAACCACCAGCACCAGAGCACCGCCCATAATGAGCGAGAAAATCGCCACCATGGAGGCACGCACAATCGACCACACATAGGAGCTCGCCCACCGCGAGTACTGGCTCATCTGCGAAATCTGTTCAGCGGTGTTCACGCCCACCATACGGGCGAGCGAACGCGATTCATAGTAGCCGCCCCAGATCAACCCGACCAGCACCACTATCTGCGGAATCAACGCCGCACCAACAATACCCAGCAAATGCCGTTCGGTACTCGCCCACGCAAAGGCGACGGCAGCAAAAATACCGTAGGCAGCGCACCCTAATAGTACGGGTTTGAAAAATTCCCCCTCATAGGATGCGCGCGCCAATTTCCGCCCAGACCTAAAGCATAAGAGCACCGGAATAATGCTCAGCCCCATGGGCACCAGTGTGAGCATGCCGTGCGGCAGAATAATGCCGAAAGCATTCGGAATATTCAGCGGCACACCGTGCATGAGCAGCCACAGGTGGGAGGCAAGAGTTGCGAGTGCGGGAAAATCCATGCGGTTAAAACCGTTGGTAAACCACACCGCCATGAGCAGAACGAGCACAAGCCCGAAAGAAAGCGCGGCGGTAAAAACTAATTCAACGATGCCCTGCAGCCAGAGTGGCATAGGGGCAGAATACCGGGATGTAGAAGAGCTACTTTTCATCGTTCTTCCATCATGCCATGAAACCTGCCAGCGCGTGTGAGCCTGCTGGGCTTTCGGGGAAATAGTTCCGGTTAAATGGCGGCTAACCTTCGTTAACCGCTCACCGTGAACATAGGGGTTACACGAACGTTACTGATGCGCTCTCACCGATGCGGCAGCGCGTACAGCTAACTGTGCCGAGCATTTCTCACGGCTTTCTCGAACACGCAGGTACTCCCCCGGCGCTTACAGCGAAATACGGGACGGAAAATTAGTCTTCGATCCACGGATTCACCGCAGGCACACCCCAGGATCGGTACACCTCAGCCTTTGAAGAAACAATTTCGAGGTCGTGAGCTTGGGCGCTCGCCGCCATCAGACCTTCGAGGGCGGCGGTGGGCAGAGGCTCGGCATCTTTACGTCCGTGACTGTGGGTGCCGCGCGGGGCGCTGCGTCCCGCCCATTCGAGGCTTACGCGCGCATCCACGTTGATGATGTGGTCGGCGAATCTGTCGAGAAGTTCGGCAATCCAGCGGTCGGTCTCTGGGTAGGGGTAGAGTCCTTTGAGCTCGCCTACGCTCAGCACCGAAATGTAGAGGTGTTTATAGGCGCGGCGGCGCAGAAAGGCAACAACTTTGGGATCTGGTGTGGCTTTGCGGATCTCGGCGAGAACATCCGAGTCGAGAAGCAGTCCTGAGGCGCTCATACCCCTATGCTACGCGCAGACCGGCATATTCGACGGCGGGAATACCCTCGGGGTTGGGAAGAAGCAGAAAATTGAGGAATTCGTCGCGCTTAGAAGAAATACGTGCGTAATCCTGAATACTTACTGCCTGGTAACCACCGCGTGCGGGCACGGATGCGGCACGCAGATTTTCCTGATAAGAGCGTGCAGGAGTAAGGGGGGATGCTGGAGATGAAGAGCTGTTGTACATTGACAACCATGCGCCGAATGCGCGTTCCTTTCGCGTTGCTCTTGCCTGTACCAAGTGCCACCTGAGGCGGCGAATACAAACCGCTTCGTCATCCGAGCCACCCGTGAACATGGGGTTGGCGTTCGACCATAGTCGGAGCTTATCAGTCGAAACTCTTGAAGCTGAATCCAGGTTACAACAGCTTTCAGGAATCTGTAAACGTGCGAACCCGTCAAATTCTTGTGATTTACATGACATTTGATGCGCTATGCTGTGTATACCAACGGGTTACCTGAAAACTCTCCTCACAACACGAGCAGTTGTAGACATATGGGGACATATAGCTGACGACCAAAAAATCTTGACCAGATCTAGGGTGACAGGATTCACCTGCACTACTTCGCCTTTATTCCGCACCCAAGTACAGTTTTAAGCATTTTCAGAATCCTAAGAATACATATTTCATAATTAGTTTACTATTTACTCAGGGTTACACTCATCAAAAGGATTTAATTGCAAAGCCCAATGCTTCGAAGGACGCCACGATTCCAAATTATAGTCATGTGGTTCAAACATATTACCGGCAACGTGACACAGGAACTGTTCTCGTATAGTCCCGTCATGGTCGTCTACATGATGATAGCACTCGGGCGTCGCATTGAGTCCGTCTACTCAGGGTTGCACTCATCCTCTGGCAACTGAATTGCCCAATGCTTCGACGGGCGCCACGATTCCAAATTATAGTCATGTGGTTCAAATATATTACCGGCAACGTGACACAGGAACTGCTCTCGAATAGTCCCATCATTATCATCTACAAGGTGTGCATCATCACCAAGTTTATCTTTGAGTTCGTCCACATGAGCCGAATGGGTTGCCAAACCGTTAAAGGTACGACCCCAACCTGTAGGAGTAACATTCACGACGCGTCCTTCAGGCGCATCATCAACCCAAACACGGTCTATAAGATCCGCACCCAGCCAAGGATCAGCAACAATAGGGTACTTATAGTCTTGCGAAGTATGACTAATGACTTGAATAAGTTCATTCCCTTGAAGGACATATTTAGTGTCCACAGAAGTACCTTGAGCATCAACAGCCCACGGCTTACTCACCGCGCTGATCATCTTGCCACCACCATCAAGAATAAGTACACTTCCATCTTCTTGATGAACCAATTTTGCCCCCTGAGGCACCCCCATAACGTATTTATACTCGGTCGGAGCATCACGATTATCAATCTTGGTAACCATTTGCAGACTACCGTCATTCTTAGCAACGGGAATAGTGGAAGAACCATTCTTATTATCGTAAGACACAACGCCCTGGGACACAGATGAGGCTTCGCTAGCCCCATCAGCATACGGGAGACCTACATGAACCGATGCACCCCCGAGTTTTTTGTTACTAACAGAAACACCATCCTTCGGATTCTTCTGAACCGAGACAGTTGAACGAGGAGTATCATGCTCCATTTTCTGATTTTCATCAGATAACTGCGCAGGCGCTACATCCTGAAGGGGCGCAACAGAACTAAATTCAGTATGCTGGATTTTCTCAAGCTCATTCATTGTGTGCTGTTCATTGCTACCTTCCTGAGGCTTCTGCATTGCACCCCCATAAGAAGGTGTCGTCACACTACACACAAGAACAAAAGTACTTGCCAACACCACTATAGGTTGTAATTTCAATTAGAGCCTCCTAAAACTATTTTAACACCAGCAATCAAGTTACTTAACACCGTACATATTAAAATACCAACCATCAAGGTAAGCACATTGGATTTTTAAAATCTTTATCAAAAATATATTTACTTTCAAATCTTTAAATAGGATTTACACACATAAATTAGTTATGCTTTGTTGAAAAATTAATACAGCAATCTTGCATGCAACAAAAAACGAGACTAGAGTGGAATAACATTCACTGCGAGAAATTATAGAGATTAATAATAATTAATTTAGCTTATCTAGCTTATCTTAGGAAGAGGTTAATCATGAAACCAGTTATATACACTGTTGGCGGACTGGCCATAGCACTCCTCACCATAGGAATCTTTCTGTATATTCTCATGCAATGGGGCGCTCTTGTGGAGTACCACGCTTTCGAGTGGAGGGGTGTTCAACCTACCATGAAGAGTCCATTGACCAAAGCAACCGCCAACCTCAGCTACTGCTTCCTGGGCACCGGCTTCCTCACCGGCATTATCACCTTAATTTTGCTCTTCACAACGGCGACCAAGAAGGCACGCAAGGCACAAAACAAGCATGCTGAGCAGAATAAAACACCCTTGGCAAAAGAACGGGACCAGATGAATCCATAAAGTCAGTTACTCAAGGGGAAAGCATGAAAACTGCACGTATGGTCGGGGCAATAGCTGCACCATTCCTCATTCTCGGTATTGGATTGTTCGCCCTGGCAGGCTGGGGAGCAGTCGTTGAGTACCATGCCTTCGAGTGGAGGGGCATCGATCCCGCAGGAGCAAGTCCCCTCGTCATGGCGACTAACGACCTAAGCATTCTGTGCGCAGCTATCGGTCTCATCTTTGGCATAACCGCCATAGTTTTAAACGCTGTCAAGGGTTCTCAAGAGGTACGACAAACCCAAAAGAGCCAGCTCAACTGATTATTCTCGATCGATGATTATCAAAGACCAGACTGAATACTGAAGAACGTCCATTAGCCCGCAACAAGTTTCCGTTTCCGAGGGGTGGGTATGAAAATAGTACGCGTGGTTGGCATATTAGCTGCCATCTTTCTGGTTCTTGGTGCTGCACTATTTATTCTAGGAAGCTGGGGTTCACTCGTGGAGTATCATGCCCTCGAGTGGAGGGGTGTACAGCATGAAGGAGCGAGTCCTCTCACTCGATCAACTCTCACGATAAGTCTCTGGATTCTCGGTACTGGTCTTTTCGCTGGGCTTATCGTCCTGATTCCGCTCTTCACCACGGCGATCAGGAACTCCCGCAAGACGCACAAAAAGTATCCTGAACAGGCTCAA